>Ga0214545_1011721_pt1 | contig 11939 bp, 10 predicted proteins | sample CNSS4metaG_FD_160064 | JGI IMG/M metagenome (GOLD analysis project Ga0214545, IMG submission 160064) | Root nodule microbial communities from cowpea collected in UCLA plant growth center, Los Angeles, California, USA - CNSS4 | ecosystem: Host-associated > Plants > Roots > Nodule | place: USA... | reverse complement strand
TATATATAAATAAGGGCCTAGCTTTATTTTTTGGGAGTAAGGCCAGTCCATAGGGTGTCCCAAAACCCCTTTTCCAGTCCTAACCCTCTCACTCTACCCCATTCTTAGAAACAGAAACATTTCTCCCTTCCACTGCTGAAGCAAAGAGCTCTGCTAGGGTTTGAGCCAGTTTCCCCTATAGGTTAGTCAGAAGTCTTCTCCAAGTAAGTTGAACACCCAACCTTAAGATTTTCCTCCTTTTTCATCGTGAATGTGTCAGTTCTGTATAGGGTTTATCCTTATAACCCTATCTTCGTTCTTGTATGCATTCAACTCTTTAATTTGTTCCTAGAGTTGTGGTGTTCTTCCTTGGGGCCTTGTTGCATTTGGATAGCTTTTATCAAGGTAAGGGAAGCTTGAGTTTCATTGTTTTTAAGTTATTTTGCATGTTTGGTCTGTTTTACGTTATGGGTGCTTGATACATGTTGGTCGTGTGATAATATGTTGCTTGTGCTGCTAGAGTTGTTTGAATTTGGTTTTGCATAAGTGACAGCAGGTGGGTTCTGCTGAACTCACCCAGGCGAGCTGGGTGATTGCTCAAACAAAAAGCTCTCACTTAAGCAAGGAGCTCTCGCCTGAGAAACAGTAGCAACTCATTCCCTCTTTATTTTGAGGGCTCACCTAAGCGAAGGCCTCTCGCTTGAGCGAGAGTAATCTCGCCTAAGCGAGATGGTCTAACTTGAGTGAGACCTCAATGTGCTCTTTGTTTGCAATCTCGCCCAAGCGAGAGCTGGTAGCTTGAGCGAGGGGTTCCTCTCGCCTGAGCGAGAGCTCTTTAGCCTGAGCGAGATTGACAAAGTTAGTTGAATACTTGTATGCTCCAATAATTGGTTGGTTTATTACTTTAAAAAGCTTAAGAATGATGTCGGGTATGTTCTATATGATATGATGGGACTGTAATTGATTAACTTGGTTTGAATAAAGTCATGAATCATGGTTGGTTGGTTGGATATTGGCATGAGATTGTTATGCTTGATAAACTTGTCGTTGGTTAGAGAGACATGGCTATGGTATGAGATAAACGTAATTCCATGAGTCTCTTTGTGAGATTTCATGGTGGTGTTGTAGTGTATATAATTAGATAAGGATTCAAGTAAGGATTGCATCTTGAAACTCTAAAGAGTCAATTAGTCTCATGTAGAGCGGACAGACTCAAATGGTGAGAATAGCAGGAGGCCCTAGTCTTTGGCAGGATAATGACCTTAGATGTTTGAGGGCTAACCTTGTGCGTGGTAGGGTGAAACCCATTGGCAATGGCTCTGCAGAGCAGTAGAGGCCACCACAAGCGCAGGCATCCGGTGAATCTGACCTATTATATGTATCTGGATAAATTGAGTCTTAGAGTCTTCTTGATTGTTATCACATGCTTGGATGATTAATGTGTTCTTGATTTTAAATTGTGTGCTTAACTGTATGATAAAAATCTTTTACTCTAGCTTCTCTTTGTTTGTGTCTACCTTCTTGTGTGATTTTCCCTTTTTGTAATGATCACCAATTCCTTGGTGTGAGCAGATATAGGAACGCTGCAGCTTAGTTAGTCATGAGTTGAAGTTTGACTCACTATTGAGCTCATGTTTGAAGAACTTTTGTTGATTTTTAATCTCTTGCTCTATGAGCAAGCTTTTTGAACAATTATTGAACTTTTTAAATTTTGTTCACGACATCGTGGTGTGCCTTAGTCTTTCTCTTCAAATATATTTATGGATAACTGTAATGGTTGATACATATATACTTCATAGTGTTGCTCTTCTATATTATATTATATGTGATGTTTCATTTATAGGATTTATTCTCTATGTTACAAAATATATATATATATATATATATATATAAATAAACTGGCTGAAAATATTCATTGTTTAGTTGAAAAAAAGAATGATGATATATAACATCACGATCTCCAAATGGAAAATATGCATTGTGATTTACCTAAAAAAAGACCCAAGAACATAACATTAAACGAAAAATTCAATCTTCTTACACTTCCCTTTAAATTGAACATGTCAAAGTGAACCCTTGAAATGTATTGATTATTTCAGTATAATAGATTCAAATTCCATTTTAATCATGGTCGATATTCCCTCCTTCATTTGAAATCACAAATTCAATTCTAGTTGCACCTCCAAGCCTTTGAAGAAAAAAATTGTACCCCTTCACAGTTTCTCCCACAAATTTGTGCCCTTGTTGTAGCCAACCGTGTTGTGTCGTGACAAGACTAGGACATCGGCAGAGACTTGCCAATAAACCAAAATAACCATCTTATCCTCAGTTACAGTAAGTCTTCACCTTTCACATTTCTGTTGGAGAAGAATGCTTTGGATGAAACTGAGAAGTTCAGTGTCACTTTTTTTGTGGTGAAATCCGGAATATATTTTTTAATATATTTTAGACTAATGATTTCAAAATATATTTTTGAATCTCAAAATATTTTTCAATATCTTTTATATAATTTATTTTAAAAGTAATTTGAAGTGTTCAGATGTATTTCCAAATTCAAAAGTATATTCCAAAATATTATTTTAAAATGTACTTTTTAAACAATCTAGAATTCAATAAAAAAAGGTGTAGAAGTAATTTTAAATCTTTTTATTATAATCTGAGGTTATTTGACTTTTTTAGGACTGCAAGAAGCAATTGGGAGGTACATAAAGAAACAGCTCACGTAGTATATTCAATTCTATTTCTCACGGAAGATCCAAAATCTGTAATCGAAATACCTTTTTGATTAGTTCTGTTAGTTCCACTTATAATTTTGTTAACTGATTTTAACATAACTCATACTAAAATCGTTTTTTTTTTCTTTCTTCTATTCCTTTTTAAGTGGATTGTTTTGCTTTTAAAGAAAAATTCATTTTCCCTCTTTTAAGTACTTGTAAAGAATTTTATTTAAACCCCTTTACCATCTCTAACAACTAAAACGTTCCCCTCTATTTTATAGCTTTCCGTTTAAAAAAACCATTTTAATGAAAGTATGACTTTTGCACAGTTGAGTCATAGGTATAGAACTAGCCGAAATAACCTATCCATAGGAATGAGGTGTCATTGTTATGTATTTAAAAGGGTTCTAGGTCTGGAATTTGAATTCATCCATATTCCAAATTTTGATACAATTTAATTTTTAAACTTTAAAAATAATAAATATAATTTTTTAATCAAATTATGTAAAAAAAAACAATGTTTTAAACAACATTTCAGACTAACATTTCAAACTAGTGTTTAAATTATTTACAACATTTAACATATTTCAACTCAAACTAGTGTTTAAATTATTTACAACATTTAACATATTTCAACTCAAATGTAACCTGAAACACTGTCTAATATGTAAAAATAAAAAAATAAACATTATTAAATTATAAAAACTATATTTATTCATTTTTTAAGTTTAAGAATCAAAATGTATCAAACAGTGAAAAAGCGATGAATTCTAATTTCACATATAAATTTAAGGAATAAAAATATATTTAATCCGGTTTAAAATACATAAAGTGATGGTTAATGTGATGGAAAAATAAGAGAAGGAAGTTTTGAAAGCAATTCAGCCGGCTTGTGTGATCAGGTTGAATTTGTGTAATGAATGACAAGGCAAACAACTAACGTCATCTATATTCGACTTAGATGTAATTTACAAATAAAGAATAAAGTAACAAAACAAAGCATATGTATAATGACCAAGAGGGAGAGGAAAATGAAAAAACTAAAGTGGGTGGCGAACAATGTTCTTGAAGGCATCATATACGAGCGACGTAGGAATTTGCCTGTGTAACATACCTAACCCACCGGTATGGCTCATGCGTAGCAGATTTCTTTGCTATCTGCAAATACTTTACCTGCATTTAGAAAAATTATGAAGTACTTAGCACATTCAAATAAAACTCATTTTTATTCTACAGGAATAACCAACTTCGGTTATGCAATTCTCAACGCACGTAGAGGGCAGAGTATTTCTATGTTCTACTTCTTAGAAAACGATTTTTGGTAGTATATTCAATATAAATAAAATAAAAATTAATATTAGCAGAATTCTTAATTTAACTGGCCCAAAACATTGTGTTTTTCCAACATTGGCTTGATGCTGAGTATTTTATTATTATCAAAAACAGAACTTAGTACCATGTTCAGGATAGCTGAGTAATAGAGATAGACATGGCTGTACAAACAGGGGAACATGACAAAATACAAAACGCGAATCATAATAATGTATCTAAGTATGTTCAATTCAAACAGTTTGAGAGAGATCTCAGAATGAACACCATCAAATCAATCTACATAATGTCTGATAAATAGGAAGCTTTTGCTCAAATCAAAACTAGAAAGAATAAGCAAGTTCACATGGTAACTTTACCTGAAGCCGTGATGCATTATACATTGGTATAGTAAAGGTCACGCTAACAGGTCCAGATTCTTTCGTTAGATTAACTGTCATGAAATATATTTGAATAATTATGACATATTAATCACCCAAACAAAAAAGCAAACTATCCATTTTGAGCATGCATTACAAGGGTAAATACCGTGAGATTCCTGAGCAAAGGTTAGTTTTGCCCGCAGAGTATGCTCAGATCCCCCGACAATCTGTTACGTAGCATTTATAAGTGATCAATTCTCCAGAAAAACGTAATAATCCAAACCATCCAATAAAAAGCTTTCTTTGAAGAATTACAGTCAATGAAACACGAAAAAAATTAGGTTAGAGAAATGACAAGAAGTATGACCTTTTTTAAACTCCATTCGAGCCTCTTGTTTCCTTCCTTAAAATCAGTTGTTTGTCCAACAGCTCCAGGTTCCAGCTCAAAACTAACTCTGCGACAATTTCATTTAACTTACATCAACAACTACAGTGTCGGCCATCGTTTATCCACACAGAAAAATTGGCAAGATAAATAATAGCACCCCATAATACTCGATGACATTAATTGACCTTTATTAACTGCTTTGTTAAATTCTGCCGTATGTAATGCAAAGTCTTCACCTATTAGCAGAGAAATGGTCCTTGACATAATCAAAGCCTTCGATTCAAATCCAATATTGACATAATGGTCCCTTGAATTCCTTTTTCCAACAACTTGTGTTCAGATTTCACACATATAAGCCCTGAATTGTTGGAGACTGAAAACACATGAATGGTTCGATATGTAACATGGTCCGATACACTAAGACCCTACGGTTCTAAAATGTGGACAAGGCACACACCCACCCTACCTTGTGCTGAAATTTAACTTGGCTTAGAAAATGGGGGAAAGAATATATGTAACCTAGTGAGCATGCCAATGATCATAAACAACTAGTCACAAATTATCTGTTATAACTCTAGACTCTAGTCACAAATGATCTGTTATAACTCTAGACTCTAGTCACACACCAAAATTGGCAATTAGATTATTTCAATAATAGATCATATATTTATTATAACAAATTATAATCAAACAATTTTTGATTGGGTAAATTTACTGAAAAACGATTTTAAGGTAATTAATTCCATTTGGATACAACAACAAAAATTAGTTCTATGAGGTAAATTTGTGATAAATATGGTATGCAAAAAAGCTAAAACAGAAAAAGCTTATTTGATAATTTGGGGCAAACAGTTTTAGGAGAACGAAAGCTGTTGGAAAATATATAAGCTTAAAATATATAGAGGCATGAGAAAACAGCTTTTTTTTCAAAGAAAAATCTGTAAACTTCAGCATCTATCCCAAACACTATTTTTTAAACAACTTACTTTTCAAATTTCCCTTCAGTATAACCTGTGCTCAAACATCCCTATTGCCCCCAAGGGGATAAAAAAAATTGTTTGTAATTAATTAAACATTATAATTTGTTCCCTCTCTATATTTTTCATAAAACCAGTTGACAATCCTCTCCAGAGTTCAGTAAACTGAGGCTGTCCAAAACCTATTAGGGGGATAATTCAGTAAAAATACTAAATGCATCAAATGTCAGTTTCCAGTTAACTAAAAGTCACTTTCAAGGATAATATCCCATTTATTAAACGAAATTGAGAAATTTAGAATAATACCTGGAGGTATATTTCGGTAGTGGCATCTGCAATTTGATAGTATTTGCTGTTACACTTGAAGCAAACTCGGCACTTATTTTAAGAATTACTTCTGCCTGCAATAGCAATTTCAAAAGTGTTATTTCTGCTAGTGACTTCAAGCGAAAGAGGAATACACACACACATGCAGAAACATACATAACACAGAGAAAACTACAGAATAACTATTGAAAAGTAGGAATCACCTTAAGCGATCCTGCCTCTTCAATCAGAGCATTAATACGAAAAGGAGGCCTAAATTCCTGTGTCATACGGTAGTTCATGACTGGAAACTCACCATCTGGTGGGATCTAAAATTGGCAGTGTACCATTAAAATAAATTTTCAAAAGTAAACAAGTCAATAAAATACCTCTATATTCTGAATGAAAAAGTTCAAGACTACTTTGGTACTCACCAGGGATAGAGTTCTATCAATATCAAAACTATCTAGACGAACAGATTCATGGAAATTACAATCATCTAATACAACTGTTCCTGAGCCAGATGAGCTCCTATAACCTGCTCTAGAAACATTTCGACATAAGTATAATATAATTATAAATCTTGGAAAAACTACTGGAAACAATAATTGAATGACTGAAAGTTACCGTAAGCTGCTCCCAGACTTCTTCCAATGGAGAGATCATCATTAAGTGCTAATCGAATTTCAGGATTGCCAGAAAGATAGCTCTTCATTTGTATGGTGCCATCAATCTCAGAAGTCAGAATGTATCCCTGGCCAAATTACATTAAAAATACTGAGAATGATGAACACATGCCACAAGGGAATCATTTGAATAGAAAATTTCATTTAAAATTGTAAGTGTCGGGAGAACCAAGTTTTAGCTAATTTTTGGAATGGAAAATCTTTGGAAGGATAATTCATACAGTCCTGTCTTTTCTTTTTCAGTTATTTCTTGTTTCTCAGTCCTTTCTCTTGGAAAACTCAGACTTCATTTTTCTTGGTTGAATGTAATTAATTATCCACCATCTAATTCGCTATTTTTCACAGGGCTTGTATTGGTCTTCTCCTCAAAATGTGATCCTTCTACTTTCTTTATAAAATCTCCATCCCTAATCTTTTTTCTTGTATGTACATTAATCCACCACAATGTTTTCATTTTGCAACACTTCAATTAATCTCTTGTAGGAACTTTACTGGTATCATAAAAGCACTGGTTCACAATAATGCAAACATTTCAACCAAAATTGACTATTTATGTTTCATCAGACAAGGTAAGTTTTTCCCCTGTTCATTTGATAAGTAGAATTTCTAATTGGAATGGATGGCTCATTACTTAGATTAAATTAGTTTTAGACACTGGAGAGTCAAGAGTAAATCCATGCTCGAAAGAAATCATAATTACGTTTTGTAAATAGCATCCTGAAACCATAAGCAAAGCGACTATACCCATGATACATGATGGACGATGTAACAATGGAACAATGTAATGAAATTCATCATTTAATATTTTAAGACGTATTTACTAACACTGGAGCTAAAAGTGATGCTGATTTTCTCAATTATATCTACAAAAATCTCTTCCCTCCTTCTACCCCCAGGCTCTGTAGCAACAACAGATTTTGTGACAGCTATCCCTGGCATTCTTTTTGTCCCTTGCTGCATGCAACCAAAATTAAGAAATAATGATATCATAAATAAGTGCTAGCAATAATAACAGAAAAACAAAGTAACTGCCCAGATATAGAACATAGTAAACATCATACCGTAAAAATCGAACCAGGTCCAAGAGGTGATAGACGTGCAGCATCAACTACAAGTGGCTCATTGAAAACATAGGCTTTCAACATCTCAGTAGATGTTGTTTGAACATAACCAAAATCCTTCAAAAACATCAATGGGTCACTCATAAGTACGACTTTTGGAAACATGCCTAATTAACTATGATTATCAGGCCTAAGCAGGATTAAAACTTACAAGAAAATTGCAAATAGGCTCTTTCAGTAATTTTTTTTTAAAGATAAACAGTATAACATCCACCCAAAATTTTAGAGGTTTGTAATTTCTGTCATACATTACCAGAAAAATATTGTAAACATATCTGTCAGATCTATCAGAGGCTACTTTCATTAACTGTTAAAAAATACTTATATTTGTATCAAGAATCAACTATGAATAAAATGAGCCTCAAGTATGAATATTAGATTTAAAAAAGGAAGCCAGCATGGAAAAAGTGATAATATAATTCAACGAAGCATTAAAGTTAAGAAAACAAAGGTCTTTCAAAGGCATAATGAACCAAATACAGCTAGGGGGGAAGCTTACAATAACTTCATCAAGTAACTCGTACACAAGCACAAAGTTTTTTCGTAGCGAGTCTTCATTGAGAATCCCAAGGTAATCTTTAATAACACGAGCAATTCTTTGCAAAAGCTCCAAGACTAAAGAGGGTGATACATTAACCCTTGTAGTTGCAACAAACAATAACCCAACAACTTTCACATGAAAGTAATTTACACCGTCAACATTCTGTCAAAGAACAAAATAACACAAAGGAAATCAGCATATACAACCAAAGAGTAGAAAATTACACAAAGTGAACACAAACTTACAGCTTCAATACAAACAATGTCATGAGATCTAAACAATGTGTTAATTTGAGTAAATTAAACATTATATTACTATCAAAACCAGAAGTGGATGACATTGACAACAACAGATATCAACATTGGCATATGGATATAGCATTTCTGCATATGATATATAAAATGAAGGCAGGACACAACAATAGTTACTATTAGCATAAATGGTTATTCATCCACCACAAACCAACAGACAGGATCTGTCTTCATCCCCTCCCCAATCTAAACATTCTAACCTTTTCAATATTATAATGTAAAGCAAAATTTTAGACTGTGGGTATTCTAAGGTGGTTGATGTCCCGTAAAAGTAACAACAACATTATAAGATACAGAGAAAACTGGTTTAGGAGAGAAAAAAAAGGAGATAATGCCCTTATTAAATATTAATAACGTTACATACTCTCTCTCAAGCTTAAAGCACGTTATAATATGCTCTGCCTGATTCAGAAAGATAATACCTACAAAGACAGGTGGTGCCTCCTGCAGGTCCCCATCTTCCCAAAACTTTACTTTGCGGAAAAATATCTCTGCACTTCCCTTCTGGACTTCCCCACGATCTGAAATCAAGAAAACAAAGCAATGGTCAATGAGAGTCTGACGGTAAACTTTTCAACCATTGGGATAGGATAAAATCTTATTCAATATAATAAGTTTCCAGAGATAATGATGTTCACTTCACTTTCATTCCATCCATCCATCCTTATTATGAAAACTTGCAGATTACAGGCAGCCGAATGTTCGCACTCCATTCGTCTATTTGCTTGACCTAGGAAATCTAAAATTTTAACGCAGCTACTTAAAACAGGGAAAATACAACGAGGAAACTACTGAAACAGGGACATGTTAAAGAACATGAGCACCGACTAGATTCTGAACTATGGTTTGAGAAACTCCATTTCTAGCAATAGCAGAATTAGTCCCAATTTTATAAACTTAAAGTGAATGCAAGGAGCATATTTTTAACAGAAAAACATCAGTTTCCAATACAGATCTCACCAATTCTCCGTTCAAATGTTAGCTTTCTCTTGAAATGCATTTCCACTAACAATTTCCATATCCTAACGAATGAAGATACATTCCAACATGTTTTAGCTCGTGCAACAAAATTGATTGGAGCAAATATCTCATCGAAATATCAGTCTCACATATTTTAAAAAGCAATTAGCCACACAAAATTCGTGCTTCTAGAATTGGCCAGGAGAGTAATAAGTAATTAGCTCGCGATCAAGAGTGTATCGGATAAGTAAGATCTGGGAGCGTTAATTTGAATTAGCCATTATAGAGTAAGAAATAATCATGCTACAGATCAGTAAGCTAAACTAAAACGCTCTAACTGAACAAAAATCCATCAAAGCATTGGATGACACACACAGCACCAGATCCAAAAACAAGGAAAACAAAAATTGCAAAGCAAAAAGGTGATTCAGAGAGGGAACTAACAGTCGCGGAAAACGATGTTATCACCACGTTGTGACAGAACGAAGAACTGCGAGATCATGGTTCCGCTGGATGCACGCACCTCTTACTGCTGCACCTTTTGGAAATGGCTGGTATTGGTTTCTAAGCACCTCCTAGTTGCAATTAGCGGCTGCATATGTTTTTTCTTCTAATTTTAAATACAAATCAATCAAATAATTTTGAAAATAATTTATTTTATTATTATTATTATTATTATTATTATTATTATTATTATTATTATTATTATTATTATTATTATTATTCATTCTTATTTTATTTCTTTTAATTTGTATCATGTGAGATATCTTAAATTTAAATATTATTATTTTATATTTCAAGCAAATTTATATAAAGAAAGATGATTAAAAGCTAAGTAATTTTGATTTAAAAAGCTTGAATAAAAAGAAATTATTTCATATCTATTATTATTTTTATATTTTTAATTATACTTTTATATTTATTTGAATTATGTAAATAAATTATTGGTAAGGATAATGTATTATATATCTTAATAATCATCAAATTTTATGATCTTTTGAAATAATATGTTTCATATTAAGTTAATTAATATAAAATGATTTGTAAGTTTCCTTGTGATAAGTTAACAACATGTCTTACACAATGTACTTTTAGATAGTTATAATTTGGTATTGTACAAGAATTGGACCAATTAGATCTCAATATATTGGACTAAAAATATCTCAAGAAATATTAGGCAAAGAGTACTTTAACCCGGCTCATCTCATGATAATTAATGTATATGAACAAAGAGTTGGTAGACGAGAGCATCCTAGTCTAAGATGGAGAACATCGTCTTGGCCTAAGATCACAATAGGTAGCATTTAAGACGTTACGACAATTACAACAAAGCATTCATAAATATTTAACAAGGAATTTAAACGCTCTTGAAAGCCATAAATGAGAATCACGTATATAAAGGTGTCTAGAACACAAGTAAAGAGTATCTTAACTTTCACATTATCACTAAAATTACCATATACCTTTTGTTCATGACCTTGACTTGAGCGTTAGAGTACAAACAAGTACCCCATTTCCCTACTCTTGTAAGGGGCGTGTTGAACAATGGCTGATCATTGTAGGGGTTGGGAGGGGCCATCCCCGCACCAATGATTTGTGATTTTTTTTTCAAATTATATATATTTTTGAATTTTTAAATAAATTATAAATAGTATATTTTATAAATAGATGAAAATTAAATTGTTTGTCTTTCTATTTCTTCTATAAAACACAACAATTAATGTTAATAGATAATAAAACATAAAATTATATATATATATATATAAAGGATAAAAATATTTAAGTTTAATTAATCTTTTGGTCACTATTTTCATAAAAAAATGTCAAGTTGGTCCTCAACTATTTTTTAGTTTCAATTTAATCATTTTCTTTAGATTTATTGTAGCAGATCAAAGATTTTCATCAAGATTGACAGTAGGATTATGTTAATTACACCAACAAAACAAACCATCTTTATTTACGACTTCAATTTTAATGAAGAAGCATTATCCATTTCAAAAAATTTAATGAAAATAACAAAATTGCCTCAGGTTTTTCAGAATTCAGAACCAAATTGACACTAAAACAATGGAAGGACCAACTTATCATTTTTTAACGAAAACAATAAACAAAAGAGTAATTAAATCAAATATTTATTAAGATATTTTTATTTCCTTTCTCGTTGTCTTGTTCGTTTTACATAGATTGTATCCATCTCTTACTCTCATATATATATATATATATATATATATATATTTTTTTTTTTTTTTTTATAAAAAATGT
>Ga0214545_1011720_pt1 | contig 11940 bp, 3 predicted proteins | sample CNSS4metaG_FD_160064 | JGI IMG/M metagenome (GOLD analysis project Ga0214545, IMG submission 160064) | Root nodule microbial communities from cowpea collected in UCLA plant growth center, Los Angeles, California, USA - CNSS4 | ecosystem: Host-associated > Plants > Roots > Nodule | place: USA... | reverse complement strand
CTTTCTCCGATTGATTCTTGAAAAACAAACAAATAAAAAATCACTACCAATTTATATTGTAGTTTATTTTTGAATAAAATATTAAAGAAATTACTAACTTTATAAGTTTCATGTTTATCCAATTTTAATCTAGAAGAGCCTTAAAACATAAGAAGTTCAGTACAAATTTCTAACAATCACTTAATTAAAATATCTAAGTAAAAGTGTTAATTTCATTACCTTCCATGTTGGTCCATAACCAGTTTTAGAGACACATCAATGCCTCCACAGTATATGGAAGTAATTTACTCATTTGTGGGGTAAGAATCTGACCACCATTATTGAATGAAGACTCATAATATTTTTTACTAATATATATATATATATATATATATATATATATATATATATATATATATATATATATATAGAAGGGTAAAGTTTAGCGAGTACGGGTATCCACAGGTACGGATACTATGATACCCGTACCCGCCCCGTTAACATGCGGGTATCAAAAATACTCATACTCGCGGGTAGCGGGTATCCATTTTTAATAACCATTTCCTACCCGTTGCGGGTTTTATCTACAGATACCCGCGGATACGGAATTTTTTGACATCCCTAGTTAAAATATATGATGTGCATGCATGATTAATGTTTATTTTCTTCTAAGTTTTGCTTGTAATCTCTTGGATTTTTAATTTTAAGTTTACCATTCATTGTTAGCGGATTATGTTTTCCTCTTTTTTTTTTTCTTCATATTTTCTAAATATTTTAGCAGTGATTTAAAAGATATGTTAGGATATATCAAAGTTTAAGATATCCAGTATCAACATGCATGATTAATATTTATTTACTACTAAATTTTGCTTGTAATGTGTTGGATTTTTTAATTTTAAAGTTAATGATATCCAGTATCAACTTAATTAAAATGTTGTCAGAAAAATCTGTAAGTAAATTACTTTGAACGTTTCCATGAAGATTTAATGCGGATAGGAGAATGCAGAAAGTATTTCTAGTAAATTTTATGTAGATCTGAAATCCACCGGAACATTTCTCGAAAATGTAAAATTGACAAGAAATCCCAATGTAGATTTTAAACAATTTAACAAATTATTTAGAAATCATTGAATTCGCCGAAATATTCATATTTATTTATTTATATTGCCCAGAAAATGTTAATATTAATATTATGACATGCGGTGATATATGATATATTTGCATTTTATTCATGAGATTTTATAGTATAAATTACTTTAGTGTTATTATATGCAAATTAAAAAAGTAATTTATTTAATAATATTTTGTTAATTATTAAAGAGTATCTTATCACGAAAACTTCTTCCTTTCAGAAGTTTGACAGTGTCTTGAATCATGATGAGATAAGCTTGGCATCCCTGAGCCGTGTAAGATCATGAATGAGGGCCGTTAAATTGTTGTGAGATGAACCTCCTTCTCTGACGGCTTCACGCGCCTTTTCCCCATACCCTTGTGCACGCCGTCTCACCTCTTGCGCTTCATCACCACCGTCCATTATCCGCCTCACACCTCTCTCAATGCTGTCTCTGCACACCAACATCTCTCTCTCACCAAACCCTGTGCCTCTCCACTCTGCTGCGCCCACCTCCACCCCAATTCCCCTCACCTCGCTTATCAGCTTCTCGTTGTAGAATTGTTCTCCATGCACCGGCCACGTAATCATCGGGACGCCACCACTCACCGCCTCCACGATGGAATTCCACCCGCAGTGACTCAAGAATGCTCCAACGGCACGGTGGTTCAGGATGACCAACTGTGGAGCCCACCCCCTGATAACCATCCCCTTCTCTGCATTCCTCTCTTCAAACCCCTCCGGCATCCACTTCTCCTTCTCCTCCTGCCTCTCCTTCTCCTTCCCCTTCTTCTCCGGCACCACCCATATGAACCCATGACCCGACGCTTCAATCCCGCATGCAATCTCATAAAGCTGTTTATCCGGGAAATGGCAAAGGCTCCCAAAACATATGTATACCACCGAGTTTTCTGCCTTGGAGTCAAGCCAACTCACGCACTCATGCATACTCACCACGCTCTTCATGCCCCTCTCTGCTTTCTCTTCAGGGGTTCTCGATATGAGAGAGACCGGCCCAAGATGCCAAGCCTTGTGCCCCGTCGTTTTCTCATAGTAGCGGATGTATTCTTCTCCGTCGAGCTCCGCGAAGTTGTTCACGATTAGGCCGTAGCTTCTGAGCTCCGTCTCCAGCATCTTATGAAGGAATTGGGTCAACTTCTTCGGTGGTGATGCGTTGAGGGTTATGGGGTGAGGGAGAAGAGAATTGGAATAGTGGGAGGAGTGTAGGACGCAGATGGTGAAGAGGGAGAAGCCGTTGAAGGCAAGTCTAGGGATTTTAAGGTTTTTGGCCAAGTCATCGACCCAGGGGAATAGAAAGTCCGCGACGATGCAATCAGGTGGGTTCTCCTCCACGAAGTTCTGGATGGGGGTTTGGAGCGTGGTGGTGGCGTGGAAGACATTGGCGAGCTGGTCAGCGTCGGTGACGGAGGAGATGTTTTCGATGCCGTCGGGGAGAGCGACCTCTAGGGAGGGAAATTGAACTGTGTGGAGGCGGAGGAAGGGGTGGGAGGGGAGGGATTTGCGGAGAGTTAGGGCGTTGAAAGGGGTGGTGATGATGGTGACATGGTGGCCACGAGAGGCGAAGAGGGTGGCTATGTCGCATAGAGGGATCATGTGACCTGCTGCTAGGAAATGAATGAAGTAGAGTTTGAGTGGCATCGTTTTCTCCATGACATTCAATTGTATGTCTTCCTCCGATATCTCTACCATTTTATACTCTCACTATCACCGCCGGAGAATCTTTTCCCGTAAGAGTGGTCCAAAGAAAAAACAAACAACAGCCAACATTTGTAATCTTCATAATGTAAATGCGAATGCACAGCAGGCCACATGTAGGATATAAATGCCTAATAAAGTCAGTCCGTTGGATATTGTGCGAAGTTGTTGAATTTTGATGAGAAAATTTCAGATTGATGGAGTATAATTATATGAATATGAGTTTGAAAACCTTTTTACTTTTACAACACGAAGGCAAATGTAAATATTTGTCATGTTCCCTTCTTCTATCATGATATCCATATTTCTACTTAGAAAGCTGAAATAATTAAGTGTCAAAATAATTAAGTATAGTAATTAAAATAATATAAATGAACATAATAAATTTTATAAAGATAAAAATATTTTTTTAGATTTTTAGACAATAATTTTATGATATAAAATAAAGACTTTAGAATTTTTAAAATCTTTAATAAAAAGAAAAAAAAGAAAAATCAATTAAATATCAAATTAACACTTTAATTTATTTTTTTTGTAAAAATTTTAAATGTTCAAACACTACTTTTTTTGTTGGTTTTTATGTTACTTTAAACTTTCTTAGGTTGTTTTTTTTTTTGTAAAATTTTTCAATGTTTAACACTATTCTTTTTGTTTGTTTTTCTGTTAATTTAAAATTTCTTATGTTTAATTATATTTAATTTTTAGCAACATTAAAATATAATTATTTTATTATTTAATTAGTTTTTAAATTTTATTTGTGAACGTTAAAAAAACATTAAACACATTTGTATAATATTTATGGGTACTTTTGTTCTTTAAATAAAATAAAGGTGCATTAATTGTTATTAGATCAGATTTTATTTAATACCACATTTATCTATGTACTTTTGTAGAATCTAATGTATATTAATTATCCTTAGGACACTAGTTAGCAAGACCCTTAAAATATTGGTTAAATTATTTCAGAGATCTTCATTCTTGTAGCGAGATCTCAAGTAGGTCTCCCCATTTTGATTTGACTCAATTGAGTCTCTATTTTTGAAAATTGGTTGCAATCAGTTCCTTTTCGTTAACTATGCAGTAACGGTATTAATTATGTGTCACGTGTCAACACGTGGTTTTTTTTATTTTTTTAAAATTAAAATTTCCACTTGTCAATCTGACATTGTGTCACGTGGCAGAGACAATGTGATGTGGCAGTGGCGGTGTCACGTGTCACTATTAGATGTAAAAAGTCTCAATGTAGTCTTTATATTTGTTATTTTGTCTCAATTTGGTCCTAATTTTTTTAAAACTAAATCAATTTCATCCCTATATCAAATTTAATTTTAATATAAATTTTACAATGGTATTTTTATTATAATTGATATTTTTAACAAAATTAAGTTTATTTAAATGTATATTTTGCATTGAACTTTATTTAAATATTGTTTCAAATATTTATATATCAATAATTTATAGACAAATGTTAGAATTTATATTTAAAATTTTATATTTGAATTTATAAAGTTTTCATTTTTAAAGCAACTCTAACATTAAATAAATATCAGTGCAAAATATACAATTAAATAAACTCAATTTTGTTAAAAATATCAAATATAATAAAAATATCATTGTAAAATTTATATAAAAATTAAATTTGATATAGAGATGAAATTGATTCAATTTAAAAAAAATTGGGACCAAATTGAGACAAAATAACAAATACATAGACTACATTGAGACTTTTCACATACAATAGTGACACGTGGTACTGTCACTACCACATCACATTGTCTCTGCCACGTGGAACAATGTCAGATTGATACGTAACAATTTTATTTTTATTTTTTTTAATTATAAAAAATTAAAAATTAAAAAAAAAAACATGTGCTGACACGTGACACATAATTAACACCGTTATTGTGTACAACTAACGAAAAGGTAATGATTGCAACGAATTTTAAAAAATAGGGACTCAATTGAGTGAAATGAAAATGAGGGATGTACTTGAAATTTCGCTACAAAAATGGGGACCTCTGAAATGATTTAACCTAAAATATTCATATCTAATTAAGTAATCTTATATAACTACACACTTTTTCTTAATTTTTTTCTTATTATTTAGTTTGTCATCACATTTATTCCCATTTCTAATATATTTTTTATTTTATCATAACTCTTATACAATTATGTTTAAATGATATATGTCAATTAAATATTTTTTATGTCTCACATTTGAATATATTTATTTTTTTTAATACTTTTATATATTATATATTTTCCTTTCAGGTGAGCATGTTTAACGATCTCAATTTAAGTGTTTGATAATATAAAACTTTCATTTACTAGGTAATATAAAAAATTTATCTTCCTTGCTCTATTATTATTAATTTTTGTTTCATATTTTAAGAATTTTTTTATTTCAATAAAATAATTTTCGTTATTTCTCAATCGTTGACTTTTGAAAAATTTTCTTAACTCTCTAAGATATTTTTCATCTTATGATACCCTTCATTATACATTAGTCTCTCAAATTTTTTCAAAGACACATTTGATAATTTTTTAATATTTTTTTGTTTATTTTTTCATATGAAATATTGTTTTGATATATTTTATATAATTATTTTTTATTTTCTAACTCATTACCAATCGTAATTTTGTCACTATAATTGTATAAATAACACTACAAGAAATTTTCCATTTTGCTTGAGAAATTAGCTACACTTTTTTTTCACTAATTCCTCTCTAATTTGTGAGAAAACTGCGAAAGAATGAAATTGTAGCTAATTCATAGTAAAATAGTTGCAACTTAGTTAGAACATACATCTATCACTAATAAGATAGCTATTTAAAAAATAATAATAATACAAATAGATAGTTATTTGTTATTTAATATTTATAAGAAATATTAATTAAAAAAAAGTAATGTGATAAAAAGAATGTTAGTATTTGATATTGAAATCATTAAATAAAAAATTAATTATTAATTTTATACATAAACGGTAGTAATATTTATGAAAAAATTTTAGTAATATTTATGAAAAAAGTTTCCATAAATAGTTTGCTTTTTGTATTTAATTATTAAGTTTTAAATAATTATTTATGAATATTTATATAGATTCATTAATTTGTAGCAAATGAAATGCACTTAACTAGTAAATAGAACATGTTGACCAACCTTTTGTTTATCTTCTTTTCATCGCATGAGTGTTGAATTAAATGTAGAACGTGTTTTGTTCATCTCTCTCTCACGCATCATCTTCTTCTTATTGTCATATTACTCTTCACCGTTGGTTTCACCTCTCATTGTTGTTCGTGTTAGCTCCATCTCACTATGGGTTCACCTACTCTAATCGATAACCTATTCTTCTCTTTGTTTTCAAATTTCAATATTCCATTCACTCAATATGACGATAGTTTTTTGTTCGAGAGCTCATAGCATCTTTCAATCTATTCATGATGTCGGTTGATATCGAAAGTTTCAATCTTCCACTCCAAATTTGAAATTCGTTGTGGCTTTGATTCGATTAATCAAAATCGACATTCTATTAGAATTTTAGGGTTTGAAACGATTATTTAAGTTTGTAATTTCCTAAGGAAGAACCTATTTTCTGAGTTTCCGGAAACTTAATTAATTTATCTTCACTCATCACTCATGCTTCAAGAACAATGTATTTGAAGCATATATAGCTATGAGCATGAGTGTGTTGAAGTTGTTATTGTTTAGTCGTTATTATAATCTTTATATCATACTCTTGGTGGGTAGAATATATAATTTGTAATTACATAGAATTATTGTGGATGTTCCAAACCTCCATTCTGTAAGAAGAATTTTTAAAGAAAAATGATTTTTTTACTACTAAAATTTGACAATTTTTTCTTACAACTTTAGGTGTTATTTTCTAAGTGGTTTTCCATTTTTTTTATTTTGTCATTCTTAATATTTCAAAACCACTTAAAAGATGTCACCTCATATTGTGAGAAAAAGTTGTCAAAATTTAGTAGTTAAAATATCATTGTCTATTTTTAAAACACTTAGATTTATTGGACTTATCATCTATTAGAATATAGAGTGTGTTAGGATTGGAGAAATAATTTGAGGGAGAGTAAGTAGATGAATTTGAGGAGATGAAGAGATAATTATGGTGTTGTCTGTTTTAAGGAATAAATAGTTTGATTTGAATGGAGTGAAATGAAAGTTTGTGTTTGATGTGATTGATATGATATATTAAAAAATATTTTAATAAATAATATTAGATGATTGTCATTTTATCCTTAAGAATAAAGGTGATATAAATTTAAATGTAAATTGTAGAAATTATATTAAAATTGAATTGAAGTTGTTATTTATAATTAAAAAAAGTTAAAATTGAAAAAATGAAATTAAAATAATAAAAAAATTGTTGAAATAAATTTTATTTTTATTTTTTAAATAATAATTTGAATATTATTATTACAATTATTATCAACATTTTTATTATAATAATAATAATTAATTTTTATTATTATAGTTATTATAAAATAATCTCATCAGGTAGATGAATCAGTCATAATTGATTCCATAAATATACAACCTATCAAATTTCATCACTTTCTAGAATCAATTAATGATTCCTACCACTTAAATAATCAATTCAAGCTTTCTCTCCCTTATAAGTAAATAAAAGTAAGGACAATGATATTATAACTCTCATTTTTTTTTTTTATTCTCATCTTTTATCTTTTCATTTGAAAAATTCAATGAGAGACACTAAACAACGTCATAAAATAAAGCATAGTATTCAAAAAATGATAGTCAAAATATAATTTTCCTAAAAGAAAAGAATTTTATGTAAATCACACACTCATCATCAGTGGCGGACCACTGTTAGGGCAGGGAGGGGCCATGGCCCCCCTAAAAGTTTTAATTTTTTTTTATATTATATATAGTTTAATTTTTTTATATTATAGATATTAAAAAATATATTATAATTAAATCAAATATTTTATTTCTTTATAAACATAATAATTAATGTTAATAAATAGTAAAATATAAATTAAACATAATAAAAAATAAAGAATAAAAAGATTTATCAAGATATTTTTTTATTTTTTTATTTATTATGGTTTGAGTTTCTCACAAATTGTTCTCATATTTCATTTTCACCTGTTTTTCTTATTTTTGAAGAGAAAAAGATATATTATTTTTGCTCTTATTTTTCCTCTGTCCTCTTCCATTCTCATGGGAGAAAAGAAAAAGGTAATTCTTTGGTCTCAATTGATAGTGAAATATTAGTTTAGTAATTTATTTAATGAGCCTCTATTATATTAATTTTTTATTTTATAAACATAGAAGAAAAAATATTATACTGTGTGTTTTTTTTATAACCGAATTTTAATTGTAGTTCCATTATATGTCTTGAGTTTCTCACAAATTGCACTCACAAATTGTTCTCACCTATCTTCTTTTGTTTCTAAAGAGAAAAAGATATATTATTTTTGCTCTTATCTTTTAGCGGTTTTCTTCCATTCTTGAAGAAATAAAGAAGAACGTAATTTTGTCTTATCTCACTTGATAGTAAAATATTAGTTTAATCATTTATTTAATCAGCCTCTTGTATATTAATTTTTTATTTTATGAAAATAGAAAAAAAAAATTGTACTTTGTGTTTTTATAACTGAATTTTAAGTGTGGTTTGGTTATTATTGAATTATTTTTTGACAATATTTTAGATGTGTGATTTCTTTTTTAGTTATTGTTATACTAAATTATGTATTTATTTTTATTTTATTAATGACAATAATTAAATATATAAATTTGTTATGTATTATTTTGGCTTCCCAACAATTTTCGTCAAGATCCGCCACTGCTCATCATGTATAATAAATCCACCCACATCTCTTCTGTATGTGTGGATCTCTCAACTTCTCTATCCTTGTAAATCAACTATTTCAAGTCCAAACAAATCAAATATTAAAAAACAAACGCTTATACAACTTACAAATCCATCATTGTCATTCCACTTTAACAGTAAATATATAGATCCAAACATAGGCTTAATTTGGGTTTTATAAGGTAAGTGTTTAGTTCCCAAATTTGTTCAAAAACTACAGTAAGTCGATAACATAGTTAATGGAGTCAAAATGGTTGAAAACCCTAAAAATAACCACATTAAATGCCTTTTTTTACTGATATCTGCCACAACCACGGACTTAATTACTTGAAAAAATATACTTTGACTCTCATTCTTTACATTTTGAAGTGGCTTAGTGTGAGCCATTGATTATTTAAAAAAAAAAGATAGTGGTACATTAATCAATGATTTACACTAAGTCACATCAAAGAGTAAAGGATGTCAGTTAAAAAAATAGGAATCATAATATCATCCTTGTATAGCTTTCTCACTTGCATGGATTATGTATTTCTTTTCTACACTCAACTACATAGTTATAACCCACAAATTATAAAATACGGAAAACGAATCTTCTATAGAGATTCCTAGGATTTAAAGTAACAAATGACAATTTATTAATGAGAGTTGTCCCTTTACTGTTCCCTCTAGGATAGCTTCATCAATAATCGGGATTATGCATTATTTTATACTTTTGTACATCATGTGTGCAACCCAAATCCACTATAAAAATCAATTTCTATATAACATTATATTCAATTTAACATTAAAAGTCATTATTTACATTTGCATTTCAATATAAAAGTTCATAAAATATTTTCGACATATACCATATTAAGTATCTTGGTAAACCATTAGGAACAAAGAGAAAAAGGAGATGAAGAGAGAAAATCTTGACCCAAGATAGATAGAATAGAGTAATGAAAGAAAATGAAATTTACTTTGGATGTTACCAACTCCAATGTAAATTTAAGTCTCCTACATCTACTTCACACTCTTGCATGATGTAATTACTATAATTACTCCAAAATATTCAACTTAAACAAACCTTCTATTTAATTGGTGTTTAATGAAAAAATAGTAAGCTTACTTATTATTAACATACAACTTTGATGTTATTAAAAAGGCTTAATTATCATTTTGGTCCCCTAATTTGTTGGGTTGGTTCATTTTGGTCCCCTTATTATTTTTTAGTTCAATTTGGTCCTCTAATTCTTTAAAAGGTTCAATTTGGTCCCTGCCGTTAAGTCAACTTTAACACCGTCTCCGTACATGCCACGTGTCATTTGGTGGAATTTAATTTTTTTTTAATTTTTTTTAAATTTTTTTTATTTTTTTTATTTTTTTTTAAAAAAAATTAAACTGCCACGTGTCACCTTATGGTTGTGACACGTGTCAATTTGAGATTTTTTATTTAAAAAATGTACTGCCATGTGGCAGGTCACGATTGTGCCACATGTCAAGCTAACATTGGTTGTTTTCAATTTAGTCCTTCTATTTACAATTTTGATTCAATTTAGTCCCCTAATTTTTAAAGTGATTCAATTTTGTCCTCTCCAATTTGAGACCAAATTAATAATTAAGCTTAATTACAATTTATATATTCATGTTAAAATAATTTTTTACCATTTATACATCAAATCACTCCCTCAATACTCAAGTTATTTCATTTCTTATATTTTTCACTTGTAATTTTTTACACTTGAATTTTTCTATACATGTAAGAAAAATAATAATTTGAATAGTTAGATGGAGTAGTTTAATATATAAATATAATAAAAATTATTTTAATATGTATATATAAGTTGTAATTAAGCTTAATTACTAATTTGGTATCAAATTAGAGAGGACAAAATTGAATCATTTTAAAAAATTGGGGGACTAAATTAAATCAAAATTGTAAATAGAGGGACTAAATTGAAAACAATCAATGTTAGCTTGACACATGGCACACGTGACCTGCCACGTGGCAGAACATTTTTTAAATAAAAAAATCTCAAATTGACACGTGTCACAACCATAAGATGACATGTGACAGTTTAATTTTTTTAAAAAAATTTAAAAAAAAAATTAAAATTCCACAAAATGACACGTGGCATGTACGGAGACGGTGTTAAAGTTGACTTAACGGCAAAGACCAAATTGAACCTTTTAAAGAATTAGAGGACCAAATTGAACCAAAAAATAATAAAAGGACCAAAATGAACCAACCCAACAAATTAGGGGACCAAAATGATAATTAAGTCTTATTAAAAATATTGCGGAGAGTATTACCATGGTCTATTCAACCTTCATAGTAACATTAGTATTATCATTACCTACTCAACCTTCGTAATAACATTTACTTATACCATCGTTTTACCACAAGAGGGGAATGTTTGTTTAAAATTTATTAGGAAAATTTTCAATATAAAAAAGTTTCACATTTGTACTCAATTGAGATAGTTGGTCACCAAGTTGTGTCATTGGCTTCTACACCTCTGATGAGTCATTCGAGAAAAAATTGTCTAGAGATTTATGACAATGAGATTTGAGTCAAATTCGCATAAAGATTAAACAACATTTTCCAAAACTTTCAAACAATAAGTTTATGAGTCTTCTTTCTTGTATGGTATGCTTAATTTTCTTTACTCAATATGTGCCTTAAACTCACTTAAATGTCAATAGTTTTAAAAGTTATATTACTTTTGGATTCGAGATAAAGATTCATAAAAAAAAATTCAACAATAATAAAATATGAGTCGACTTTGTGTAAGATATTAACTTTATATTTAACCTAAAATTTTAGAATAAAGAGTTTGTCATGTATAACTATTTTTTTCATTTCTAATAGAGATTTCATCTACTTCTATGTTATTTTGATTCATTCATAACATCAGGCATAGCATATTGATATTTTACCTACATTATTTTTTCAAGAAACATGTATAATTAGATTTTTTTCAAGAAACACGTGATCATAGGTTAACTAATATGGTTAAGATTAGGGATGTCAACGAGGCGGATAGGGTACGGGTAGTAGCTCCTCCGTACCCTACCCGCTGGATAAATATTCGCTCCATACCCGTACCCATATCTGTTGGGTATCCGTTATGCGGGTATCTGTCTATTTTTTTCATATTCGCGGGTATCCACGGGTATTTACAAAAATATTTTAAAAAATAAATATTTAACCATAATTAGTGCTTAGATCAACAAGTCCCCTTTCTCCGATTGATTCTTGAAAAACAAACAAATAAAAAATCACTACCAATTTATATT
>Ga0214545_1011719_pt1 | contig 11940 bp, 6 predicted proteins | sample CNSS4metaG_FD_160064 | JGI IMG/M metagenome (GOLD analysis project Ga0214545, IMG submission 160064) | Root nodule microbial communities from cowpea collected in UCLA plant growth center, Los Angeles, California, USA - CNSS4 | ecosystem: Host-associated > Plants > Roots > Nodule | place: USA... | reverse complement strand
CTCTGTCAAACAATGTTGCAGCAAAATCCAAAATAAATGAAACGTTTTCCCCCAAAGATTAAACCTTTTCGATTGCTGAAGAAAAAAACACGAACCTTACACTAAAACAGTGTTGCGGAACGGCTTCTGGTAGGTTGGTTGTCGTTGCCGTCGACTCGCTTCCACTGGATTCAATCTCCTTCACTATCGTCGCTGTCGCAGGTGTGTCCTCTCACGGTGACCGCCTCCCGCCTCGCTTCTGTAACACCACAACTTCTCTGTATCGACTTGCTCCGATTATCGCACTCTCTCTCGGCGGTTTCACCGACTTCTTCACGCTGGCTTCACCTTTCCACACACTTGATCACCCTTCTACGCCTTTCCTTCGAGTTGCTCACCTTGTCGTCGCCTTTCCGCCGACTTTCTCACGCTGTTTCCGCCTCTCCTCCGACTTGCAGAAAGTGTCTCCACTTCCTCCGACTCTCTCCCCCCCTGTCTCACGAACACCCTACCAATTTTGCATTTTCGGACACTTTCTCTCTCCACGTCTGCTTTACTTTTGGCAAAAAGAATTTGCTGCACATAACCTCCGCACACGTGACCATGACTTCTGTTTCATTTAAAAAACGTAAAAAAAAAATAAAAAAAGGGTGCCACGTCAGCCATGTCAAAATTGAGTTCGAATTTTATGTTCGAATATCATTTTCGTTAAGTAATAGTGTAGAAAAGGTGCATTCTAATTATAGGTTCATTAATTATATATAATATTAACCGAGAGGATTTTTGTGTTAGAAAGTTGCAGGGTTTTGCGGGATGCTTTTTTATAGCAGCATGGCGTGAACATAATAACAGTCTATCATTGTTCGTAGTGGTTAAGTAATAGAAAGGTATAAAAATTCAAATAATTGGTAGAAGAGTACTTTTTGGATTTCAGGGTGGGTGTGGGTGGTATAGTTGTTGAGCTTCTCAACCATTTTCAATGTTGACTCAGACAGTATCCACCGATGATCTATGCAATGCAACAAAGCTATTAACTTTTCTGTGTTGAATTGGACAAACAATAACAATGTTGCTATTATTGCAAAAACTAAGAAATTCAATCATAACAACAGGAGTTTGGCGACAGAACATTAAACAAACAAAGCAACAAAGGCATGTACTAAGAATCAGTGTATACAACACACACTCACAACTCATCACAGGACGTAGGGATGAAAGAAATGGTGTCTTTTTCGAGATCATGGTTCACCAAAATGTTCTGCTGTTGAACATTTCCGAATATGGACATTCCACTGGAAGCACCCATGGCCAAGCAAGCAACTCCTAAGCTGGAGTCACCAATCACGTAGTTCTCAGCAGGCAGCTCCAAATCCCCACCGCTGAAGTGGAAAATGAGCTTCGGAATTTCCACTTGTGTTGAATCTGATGGCAGAGAGAAACAAAGATCCAACCCAGTTGAGGTAGTTTTGTCCACAGGAAGCTTGGTTTGAGAAACGAACTCTTTCTTGAGTTCATCAAAGGCCTTTTCTTCAATGTAGGTGATTGTGGTGCCAGAATCTATGATCGCACCTCCACTCCCATCATTCCCCACTTCAAAAGTGGATTTCTCAATGGGCAATCTAGTGTCCCCCACAGAGATACCTTCAAGAGAAAGGTAATAAAAAGAAGGTTGCAAAGGGTTTTTGATTAGAGGAGTTGTCACCCCTTTTGCATCTTTCACCTTTGCCGAAGACCCCAGCAAAAGAACACTCTTTTTTCTGTCATCTATTGATGTCAAGCAATAAGAAAATCTGGGTTCCTTCAGCTGAGAAACCAAAGACAAAGGACCACGTCCAAGCCCCACCAACCCCGAGGCTTGTTCAAACCCATCACCTTCGTTATCCTCCCCACAACCAAAACCAATGTTGTGAACCGAAACTTTCTTCTTGGACTTTCCAAAACTGAAGGTCTCAGTGCCCAACACCCCTTGTGTCACTGAATAATCACCGTATGAATACACATACTCACACCCATCACTGCACGTGGATGAAGGCAAAGCACTGCACAAGCTGCTATCACACGAGACCTTGGAAAACGAAGAGGACTTCTTGGGGTCGAAAATGGGTGTTGGCTGTTTGTAACATCGTGTGCAAGGCTTGCACTGTGTCCATATGAGGTCACTGCCGGTGTCCAAAACCGCAGGGTAAGACAGCGGTGGAGTTCCGATGGCTAACTCCATCAAGTACTCTCCGTTCCCGGCATGGACAGGGGCTTCCAACTGATCAGAATCCGGTGTGGTTGAAGCTGCCAACACCATTGCGTTCAGCCTCTGAAGCCTACTCTTTCCACGCTTCATCCCGTGCTGCACACGCTCTAGTTTCGTCAGGTTTTTCCCCGAGTCAACGTGGCGAAGCATGACTCGGAACTCATTTGTCGGACAAGGGTGGTGCTGGAGGTTTTTTCTGGACGTGGAGGAGGTCGGAGCCACGAAAAGAGCCACCACAAGAAGTGCCACCACCAACGAAGGTTGTTTCAGTGCAGCCATGATCATGAGGGTGCACAACGTGGAGGGAATTATATAAAGTGAATGAGTGAAAGACAAGATTGTAGTAATGTTTATATGAAAGGAAAGATCTTAGCTTAGCTTGGTCGACACACGAGAAAATTTGGTGTTTTTTGTAACGTTCCCTTCGAATGTGGTGAAGAGGATTAAGGGAAGAAGAGTTTTAGCTTGTAAGTTTTTTCCTTCTCTTTTTCTTTTAAGAAAAAACAAAAGAGTTACAAGAGTGAGAGTGAGAGAGAAGGAGAAAAGAGAGAGAGGTCGTGCGTTTGATGATGAATGGAGGTTGAGATATCAGCGTTGTGTCGCAACAATTAAGTACCGAGTCTTGCGTTGAGGTTGGTAAAGATTTTACTTCCAAAAGGCAACATTGTTGTCACACAACACAAGCCAAGAAACACGTAAGGTTCAGAGTTCTTGGATTTTATCACCAAAATAATAACATACAGAGTTCTTGGATTAGAGGAGCACCCAAGTTTTGGATTCTCTTGAAGAGGGTGGCTTAGCTTTGAAATTATCTATTTGTATTTGTCGGCTTCACCACTTTGCTGACTAATCTTGTTGATCAATGATCACGAATTGGGTGAACCACATAATTTACATAATCATCGAACCCATATAAAATATAGTTTGTAAAAAATTAGGGAGAAGGAATATTAATTTGATTTTTATGTGTAAGTTGTGGAGTGATTGGATTGGATGAATAGGTTGGGTGGACAAACTGGTTTACTAAATGCTCCAAAGAGTGGAAACTGAGCTTTGTTTCAATTCCACGCATCCAACGGGAAAAAAAAAGGTTGGTTGATGATCCTTTTTTAGTTAGGTAGAAGGCCTTGGAGACAAAGATATTATGCCAATTATTTATTTATCGATCTCTTGTAACTTGCAATAACAATGGTCAAAACGTTTGATATGTGCTTTTTCTTCGTAGCATATTTTGATGCATTCTTAATACGTGTATGTATAAGTAATTGATGATTTGTACGATTCTCACTCACGTAGAGCATTTGAACAATAAAGCTTAGGAATTCAAAAGGAATATTGCAGTCGAAAATGGAAACCTAATTATCATAATAATTGGTATGAAAGCGTGGCTTGTATTGCGACCAGCAATAGTTAACGATAATTTAATGGTTAAAGTAGCCAGACAGCTCAAAATATGTAATTGATGAGATTATGCTTGAAAATACTACTTGATTCTAAAACAAGAAAGAAAAAGCCTAGGAAAAAATAGTCTATTATCGTTTTATTTACTTATTATCGCGCATTAATTAATTTTTCCTTTTTTCTTTCCTCAAATTTAGATATGCTTTTAGTTAATGGGTGTCCATTTGATTTGAAATGACATAATCCAAATTAGTGATAGGTTTAGGAAGATCACCTACATTAACCCAAACACAAATAAATAATAAAAAGGGTAAAAAAAAAAAGGAGGGTGGTCCAGGGTGATATTTGACCTATTTCCCTTTGAGTAAAGCTAAGTCTTACTCAATTGTAGCATGATTATTGGTGCTGCCTACTATTTCACACTCTTTCCTTAGTCATTGTTCATCTGTAATAATCACTTAATTTCATACTTTTTTCTATATAAGTATGTGAGTTAGAGTTTCATTATTTATGAATCTCTTAAGAATCAGTGAGATACTGGGAAAACAAATTAGACTCAACCACCATTTACTGCTTCTATTTTTACCTCCATTAACCCGGAATATGGCTAAACACAAAAACCAATAGGTAATTGATCAAATATGAAATTGATTTAAGAAATTAACTTTTATTATCTCCGTACATGTAAAATCTAAACATCAAATACTGAAGTTGTTTCCTTGTCTCGAGTAAATTGATCAACATGATTGTAGCACATACTTTTTTGAGTAAATTATACTCGTCTCTTTTGTATCTCTTCTTCTTTACTACTTACAAAAAGTTTCTTAATCTCTCCAAGAATGATTGTCGTAAACCTAAAAAGTAGGGTATTCTGTGCAATCCAAAAGCTGTCATGGAGTCCCAGTTTAATTTACTTTATTTTCTTTACTTAAGAAATAAATAAATTTATTTAATAAAAGGGAAAACTTATTACTTTTTGGCTCCAGTAATAGATGAGATCTAAGCATAAATTCTCGCAGGGAAGAATGCAGACAATTGCGAGAATGTGATAGTTAATGGGGGAAACAAACAAAGTAAAACATGACAATTTAAATCCTTAGAACAGGGATGGCAATGGTGCTTTCCCCCACCCCCACGTAAATATAACAAGTACCTATGCAAAAGAGTAAATATTTAAGACTTGGAAAATTATATTTATTTGTTAAACAAATATCATAAAATGAAAAAACAAATAAAGTTTGTCTCATCTCAAAATTACATAAATAAATTTGATATGTATAATGAGTTTACTAGTCATATTAAGTGAAAAGTTTATCATATATTATTATCCGTGATTGCATGTTTAAAACTGTGCTCAGCCTTTTTTGTCATAATATATTAGAAAACAAATTCATAAATATATCAGTCATTCCCACCAACCCGGAGGCTTTTCTAGAAAACTATTAAGTTTTAATTATCTGCGTTTAAACAAAATAATTATCGCTTTCTATTATGAGACAGTTTTCCTCAGATTTTGCCACTTTGGGTAGATATAGTGATCATATCATAACAGTGACAGCCAAACTGTGACAACGTCAACAAATATTGAGTTGTGTTTTTGACAGATGCAAATTATCTACCAATCATCCTGGTTGAGCATCGAAAACTAACTTGATCAAATTATAACACTATTTTTTGTTAAGACCAACACAACTAGTCATAACAAGTACCACAATTAAGTCAGAACCACTGTGAAATTGGTTTTAAATCCGATGCTCTAAGAAGCGTTTTTAACCCATTGCCATCCAATAATATTTATAAGTCGCTAAAAAATTAAACATTCTGGGAAAGAAATCGAGATAAACTTTTTATAATGATTTGACAATGCATGATAGGAAATTAGCATATTAATAAAGAAATTTTACTCAAATCGAATTCTTTAAATTATTGAAAAACTGATTTTTCGTCAGTATTTCTCCAGAGAAAGCATGATGCGGGATTACAACTTCACAAGCTCATGTACCACAATAAGACCTATCATTATTTTATTGATCATTTACTGCATTCTGACTGATAACTTCTAAACCCAGCGACATAGGCAGGTAGCCATTTCGCCATATAAAGTAAATAACCCTCATCATAATAGTAACTTCAAGGGAAAATTACACTTTGAATTTTTCTTATATCTTTTAATAAAATAGGTTGCGTTTATAGGAGTATCAAATCTTTCATTCAAGATCATGGTTTCAAACTAGGGTACAGATGAGTATGGATACAAATTTATATGATATGGTAATTAGAAACCATAAGACTTAGGCCTAGATTTGTTCTTACCCAAAGAATTAATTCGATTTGCATGTTCTTCTTCCTCCTCCAGCTTCTTTCTCCGAGCAGCCTCTTCTTTCTGTCTCTGAATCATCTCTAATTCCCTTTGTCGTTCCTCCTCCTTTCTTTGCTGCTCAAGTGCTTCTCTTCTCTGAGCTTCTTCCACTCTCCTTCTATTCTCTTCAAGCATCTTATCCAGCTCTTCTCTTTCTTTACGAGCTTGTTCCTGTAGAATGACAACACCGCATCACAATTTCCAAAAGACATTAGACGACAACATGAAAAGAAAAAGAAACCAAATATGGTAGTCGAATCAGAATACAAAATGGCTAATCGTAATGGGCGTTTCCCAAATCGAATCATAAGATTTATGTTCAATGATAAAACACAACATATATATTACAATTATGAAGTCAAATATAAAGTGACATGTAAGACTCGATATTATATGAATAGAAAATAACATTATTTAAATTTAATTAGAAAATGAAAATGATGAATCTAGATATTAATTTAATTTTCTTTTAACTTTGATTAAGTATTTGAAAGTCCTATATAGTAAGTGTTCAGTAGATAATCGATGGCCAAAAGTCAAACGGTCACTTGTAAAACAAACAACGCTGTTGTTTAGGTTTAGGGCTGTGAATCTGGTGGCCACTTTTTGCAAGTTTTGCTGCAAAAATCAGTACCCCAGACACAACAGAGAGGTGAGACACGATGGCTCTAGGATAGCAAAGTGTTTCAGCTCAACACAAAAAAATTACATGATTCGCATGTAAGATGCGATTCAAATGATCACGGATTCATGAGCGATTTGCACAGTTCATGGACTACTCAAACACAAAAACAATACAACTCACTTCATATCGCCAAGCTTAAAAATTGCATCATCCAAATTGTACTAAACTGCTGATAATCATGCTCACAACTTAAAAGGTACTTATGTTTAGATACAAATCACAAGCAGCTTATTTGTCAGGCTTCACAGGGAGAGACACTTCAACACTGTTACCTGATGATTTATAGCGCTAATGAACAAAGATACCAAAAGGAAAAGCAATTGGAGCCAAATACAGATACTAAATCAGATGTGAAAATTGTATACATATCCGAAAACCTTGATATAATCTGATTAGTATTTGACAGACAGAGATTATTATGATCTGATCAATATTTTAACAGACAGGGCAAACCTAATTTTAGGATCATGGATTCTGGCAGGGTGACAGCTTGTTTACCAGACAAAACATGATTAAAAGGTAACAAAACGACCAGCATAATTTTCCACACTAAATTTATCAATTTCTAACGATACTTCCAATATTTTTTATGTGATTTATTCAGAGAATGATAAATACCTTGCCCATGATTCTTGTTCAGACGAACAGGGGAAAAGAGAATAAAAAGAAGTCCCAATGAGAATACTTACTTCTTTCCTTCTAGCTTCAGTGAGAGCATCTTCCTTTTCTTTTCCAAGTTGAGCTTCAACATCATCAAATAATTTCTTCACTCCCTCTGCTACACGCCTTTCTATTTCTAACTTGACTTCCTCTGATTTAAGCTTTTCCTCAACATTTTTTCGAATTGCTTCTTCAAGTCTTCTTGCAGTTTCCTCCTCCAACAGTTTCAATTCTTCCTCATGTTGACGCCTGTGCCCAATGTTTGAAGTTGGAAAACATATATTAATTGGCATTGATGAAAAAAGAAAGATGCACAAGCGACTAAGCAAGTCATACTAATTTCTATACCAGAAAGTTAGAAAAATATGTAAAACCAATGTTTTTTTCAAATCTGTTTATTGTTTATCTAGCCATTTCATCCATTGACATGGAAAATACGAGTTTGTTATGCTTACAAGGCATACCTCTCTAGCAAGTTTCTGATCCATAACAAATGAAGTTTCTAGTGCAAGAGGAGATAATGGAAGCAGCCATTGTTCATCATATTTAACAAGTTGAACTTCCTTCAGAAAAGCCAGTGAAGAATGAAATTAACCTGTTGCATTTTAAAATTACATCACTTATCTTGAGTATAGACGGGAATTTATTCAGAAGCATCTAGCCAGAGACCTGATGTTCAAAAGGTCTTTAACTTATATCAGGTTAAGTGTAGTACCAAAATCCTTGCATTCTTAAAAAGATAATCCTAGAAAATAAGTAGTGTGTCATCTAACTTATATCAAGTTAAGTGTAGTACCAAAATCCTTGCATTCTTAAAAAGAATAATCCTAGACAATAAGATGTGTTAGCATTATTATGGCGAAACTATTAATTTGGTCCACATAGTTGTCTGCATGTTTTAAGAGTTAATCCCTGTACGAGAAAAGTATTAAAGTTTAGTTCCTACACAGTTTTTCGGAGTGGTTTATTATCATCACAACTGCCAGAAAGTCTTCTCTGGTATTAGCAAGGACCAAAACTAGGAAAACATTAACTAGTCGAGACTACAAATTATAGCTTTCTCATATACGGACTAAACCTATAAAACGAGAAAAACATAGAAAACAAGTGAATAGACTAACAAGTTGTTAAAAACTCTCATAGATCTCAGTAAGTGGGATCTCCTCCAACAATATAGATTAGTTGTATTCATTCTTTATTTTGATAAGTAAAGAGGATTTAATTAGATCTAACGCATCAGTAGCATAGCATAACACACTCTAAGTACAAGCCATAGATGAGTAGTATTCATGAATTTGAATTATCTTAGACCACTCCAACAAATCCATTGTTTCTTCCTTTGAAACAACTCAAACGAACAATGGCATAAAGACTAAAAATCTGCACAGAATAATAATTGCAATGCAACATTGTTTATTATTATTATTATTATATCATCATCATTATCATTATCATTATCAAACAACACATATTTTTTAATATTGCAAAAAAGTAAGATGAGTGTGGCAAGCAACCACATGCTTAAAAATGCCATTCAATAGTGGTGATATGTGCATTTAATACGAAACCCAATTAATGAAATTCCTTAAAGCTAAGATCAATTGGAACTAAATCGAAAGAGAAGAAAAGGAATGGTGATGGTGATGATTTACCTTTTCTTCTGATCTTTCTTGAGCTTAGGAGTTGGGCTGCGGGAAGGCGAGGGGGAGGAAGAGGTTCTGCGCCTTCTGCGGCGTTTGTGGGAAGGAGAGCGGCGCCTGAAACAACAGAGAGAATGAGTTAAAGAGAGAAAGAGTGAGAGAGGGAAAATGAAAGAGAAAAAGGAGATGAATTGGTACCTGGAAGTTCGAGAGTGGCGATGAGAAATGGGAGAAGGAGAGTATCTTCTTCTGCGAGAAGGAGAACGCGAAACACTGCGACCCATATCTCAATTTTCAAGCTTTCTCAACACCTTACCCAACTCACTACTCTCTATAACTCCTTCAATTAAAAACCCTACTCATCACTGCTCACCAATTTTCCCCTTTCCCCCTTGCACCACCCACCAACCTTCTATGTAAATGTAACACACAGTGAAAATCATGAACTTAAGAATTAGGTTTTTTAATGCCCGAAACTTAAAAACAAAATTAAATTGATTTTTTAAGTTCTAAAAATGAAAATGTAAATAAAAAATATAAAAGGGCAGGTCTTGTAAAATTTCACTGCTTTAACAAAGTTTTAAAAATGACAGTGACATTGACAAATCCTACTTAAACTAAAATAATTGAAGTAGTTTTATACCAAAGTAATTTGACTAAAAAATATTATATACTTTTATAAATCTCTAGAAATATTCATAATTTATACTTATAGTAATTATTTTTCACAAAACAGCATTAATAAACTTTTAAATTTATTTTTTTCAAAAAAAATTGAACTTTTATATTCAAGCTAGCTTGTATTAGATTAAATAATTTTCAAAGATATTTTTTTCTCTAAAAATTTTTATTTAACCATTTGTATTAATTTAGGATATATCAGTTATGCCCAAAAAATTGTTTGATACCCTAAACTGCCCCAACAAAATATTCACATATTTATTATTAATTATTATATTACATTTATAATCAAAAGATATTATTAAACTTATCGATATATATTTCTCATATTTATATTTATATATATATTAGTTATTTTACTTTAAATTGGATGAAATATTAAAAACTAGATAGAATTTTAAATATGAATGTGTATATGTCAACACAATATTTAAGGACTACACCTATTGGTTTTGCTAGCCTCATATAAGACGGTTTTAAGTTCCATGATCGATCAGATGCAAAGAAAGATAAATTTGGTATGAAATTATCATGATAAGCAAGATTAAAAGATTATAGATTACGGTTAGGTTGTTAATAAAGTAAAATATTCATTAAAAATCTTAAAAATATGATGTGTAAGGTATTTATTATTTTTGAATTTACTGTATTTATTGAACTCTACCTGTATTCAACACTAATTTGAGTGTCGAGTCGACTACCTTTAACAGGTAACCCACCAATCAGAGAGAATTGGAGGACAAAGAAAAGAACCTTAAAGAAAAACAAAAAAAGTAAACAATGATAAGAGCAATTGACATCACATGTATTGTTGTATGCAGTTCCTACGCACAAATGTATTAAGGAAATGTAGATTTTAAAATTCTAAATAGATTTTTGACAGTATAGGAAAATTGAAGAAACAGTTAAACGTTTAAGAACGTGATGTTATATTATTATGTCTAATACTTCATGCCATATATTTACTTCATTTATCTTATCATCGGTCATCACATCTTTATTTTTCATATTATTTTATTGGTCACAACCATTAATAAATTGACATCAAATTCATGAATATATATATATATATATATAATTAAATGACAATGTTAATATAATTAAAAACTCACGCTTAAAATTCACCAAATTGAAAATTCGACAACATTTGTGTGAAAGTGCATAAGTTCATGGTAAAATATGTAATTGAAAATAATAATGTCATTTCATTCGTAACTATTGTTGTTTTTTATCCTACGATAGAACACAGAAAATAACGATTCACAAAAAAAACTCAAATTTCATATAAAAAAGACGTTAATCGATATAAATTAGATTTTAAAACTTTTTTGACGTAAACGCTAAGATTTGATTCAGTTATATATATATATATATATATATATATATATATATATATATATATATATATTACACCTAAGCGACTTAACCTGACTACGATCATGAGATCCGCCTACATAATTCCTCAAGAACACAAACGATCACCATGTATATCGAATAATCAATAGTAAGCGGCCTAGGCCGCTAACTTAAGAAAATCGAACGAGAATTTGATAGACCTAGAACACTACCAATGAGGCCCCTAGGGCCCACAATAATGAAACTGTGGGGCCTAAGTTTGGCCCAGGCCCATCTACGGCCCAATCAAAAGCCCAGCTCACTACGTGACCAGACATAATTAATAATCTATAAATATGCATTGACCTCACGAATTAAAGGTACACATTCATTAATCCCTTAATCACAATATTTGACTTTTTGAGAATTCTTAGCTGACTTGAGTGTCGGAGTCTCCTCCGCAGGTAACCCCTCTCAGGTCCAAATTGGTCAAAGCCGAGACACCAGCAGATAGCATATGCAAGCCGAAAGAAAGCTTCCTAGATAGATTACGGATTGAGATAAGGTGATATTCGTGTCTGAAATCTCTTATTTGTTCTCCGCAGGAACAATATATAATTATATTTTTATTTTTAATAATAATTATAATTATTAAATTTAATTTATTAAAAATAAAAATTTATTAAATTTTATTAAAATTTATTAATCACATTGTATACAAATTTTTCAGTCATATTCATTTAAATCACATTATCTTTCTTTTAATCCAAACAATTTCATTTTTACTTACAAATCAAGTCAACTCAACGCAAGTTCACTTATACAAATTCACACCTCAATTTAAACACAACATATATATATATATATATATATATATATATATATATATATATATATATATATATATATATATATATATATATATATATATATATATTATTTTTTTTTTTTTTTT
>Ga0214545_1011717_pt1 | contig 11942 bp, 10 predicted proteins | sample CNSS4metaG_FD_160064 | JGI IMG/M metagenome (GOLD analysis project Ga0214545, IMG submission 160064) | Root nodule microbial communities from cowpea collected in UCLA plant growth center, Los Angeles, California, USA - CNSS4 | ecosystem: Host-associated > Plants > Roots > Nodule | place: USA... | reverse complement strand
CTTAATTTTTCTTTCCTTTTTAATACTCTAATAATATTACATATTTAATTATAATTTATATATATATATATATATATATATATATATATATATATATATATGTTAATATTATGAATTAATGATTGTCCATTGATTTGACACATTTACTCATATGATTAAGATTTATTATTTTTCTTTATGTAAATATTTGTATTAACTAAGTTGATTTGTTTCCTTTATGGATTAGATGGATTACAGGTTGTATCTATATATAGGACTCAATAGTAATACACAGATGAGTTGTTCCATATTCTCTCATTCTCTATTCTCTATTGTTTCTTCTATATTATCTATTATTCTCTATGTTATTGGCTCTCTTTCATAACACGATGCTTCAACCAACTGAGGACCAATGGAAGTTTTTTCTCTCTAACGACAGTGCTCTGCGTGTCTCAATCCAGGCTCTTTCTAATCCTTTCTCAATCTATAAGTTTACCTTATATTCTTTCTCTTGTGATAAGAATTGTTTGACTTTATCAATTTTCATCTCTGTCTTATTATTATTATTTTTATTATGATGGTGATTATTATTATTATTATTATTATTTTGATGATTATTATTATTAATATTACTATTTTATGTGCTAGTTCTAAACATGCAAAACGTTGCAAAATTTGAATTTGTGACCCTTGATATTACAAGGAAGAATTCCTTATATTGGATTTTAAATATTGAAATACATTTAGATGCAATGGATATTGAGATATCATTAAATAAAGAAATAAAGCATCTAAACAACTAATTTGTTCATGCAACAAAAATATTGTGAAAAGAAATTTCACAAATATTATGAATTTATTTCATGCCTATGTATGACTGGCTGGACAAAGCAATAAAGCTTTTGATGAAAAATCATAAGATCTGCCTAATTTGCTCCATTCCCAGAAGTGAATGCAACAATAAATATTATGAATTTATTTCATGCCTTTGTATGGCTAAACAAAGCAATGAGATTTTGATAAAAAATCATGAAACCTGTCCAAATTGGTTCTACTCCATTCCCAGAAGTGAATGCAACAACATTTGATTTATATTTTCATGATCGTGATCATGATATTGATTATGGACATGGTTATAAAAAAAATTTCAAAGACATATTTTGTCATCAGAAGTGACACAATAATGTGAAAAAGGGAAAAGGAAAATTTGAAAATATTGACAAAAGAAAAGATGAAAGTATATATTATCTTTACAATGGTAAAGACCATTTGAGTTGTACTTATTGTACACCAAAGCATCTTACAAATAATGTGAAGATCATAGAAACACATTTTGCTTATGAAGATGGTGATTCTAATTATGGCCATATGGATGTTACTCATCTTGATACTATTATTTTCTTTGCTAAATCAGATGGAAGCATTGATCACTGATCACCTCATTAATTATGGGAGTGTTAAAAAAAATCATATTGATATTTACGTTTATATGAAGAATGAATGTTGACACTAGTACCAAAGGTTGTGTCTTATTGACAATGCAACAACTTATACAATTCTCAGGAGTAATAAATTTTTCTATTGTTTGATAGTGCTAGACATCAATGTTAGTATTATTTATAGTACTACAAATATATTTGAAGGCTCTAGAAGAGCTTTAATACTTCTACCAAGAAGTTGAATAGAAACTTATTAAGTTTCAAGGATATTTGTCTAAATAGATATTATATTGAGACAAACAATGAAAAAGATATGAAATATCTTTATATCTCTACGATTGAGTTGAAAAAAAAATGTATATTGAAGAAATTATCAACATTCTCTTAATGTTTGTTAATTCCAAAGACACGCTTGAAGCGTGGTAGGCCGATTGGTTCCAAAGATAAAAACTCTTGAATGAGAGAGGGAGCTAAAATGCAAGATGACCTACTCGAAAAGGTGAAAATCCCAAAAGATTCATTTCATATAATTAATGATTCGGTTTTAAAAGAACCTCAGGTACCTGAAATTGTTCAAAATGATGAGATCTCAATAAATTATGTCATGAATCATATAATATGGAATCAAAATGAAGTTAACATTGTGATAAGTGCCAAAATTCAGTAAAGATTCATAACAAACTCTGGCACTTATACTTTAAATTTGTGTTCATTTCATATTGATTCTCCCTAAATCTAAGTTTCAATCACATGCTTCCAAGTTTTGAATTAAAGAAACCATTTGATCCTATTTTGTGTGTTTTTCAGGAGAAATTAAAGAGAACTCAAGAAGAGTGAAGGAGAAAGCAAGAAATAGAGAAGAAAAGGAGGAAAATCTGCTACAGGTCGCTCAGAACTAAGGTGTTTCGCTCAAGCTAGGACAAGCTCGCCCAAAAGTTAAAGTCTTCTCGCCTAAGCGAGACACTTGCCGCCTTTCTCGCTCAAGCGAGCTTGATCTCGCTTAAGCGAGATTTCGTGAAGAAGCCATGCCAGTTTTTCAATTCTCGCCTAAGCAAGAACATGGTCGCCCAAGCGAGACATTCCTTCAACGTGAAGAAATCTATCTCGCCTAAGCGAGAATGAGTGGCCCAAGCGAGACCCTTCCTTCATGCTGAAGTACTCTATCTCGCCCAAGCGAGATTCAGTAGCCCAAGCGAGAGTTCGGGCTGTATATATATTTTGGAGGTTCAGAACTGCAGGGTAGCTTGGAATTTTGGGAGAGAAGAGGTCCGTGCTGCAGAGTTGATACCAGGAGCATCAGTTTCTCATTTTCTTCTTCTTCTTCTTAGCTCATAGGATTTTGATAGCTACCATGAGTGGCTAATCTTCTCCGTGGGATTGAATGTAATCTACTCGAACTTGGATGTAATCTGGTGATATTTATATATAGCATTTCTGTTTTACTCAGTATTGGTATTATTGTTCTACTCTTAATGCTTACTTCTATCTGATCAATAGATGTTTTGATTTTGATTTTTAGATCTGACTGGAAAGTAATTCTGAAAATCTGATTTGAACAATGATACTTGATATACTGTGATGCTAGGAATAGATCTCAATATATCAATTGCTTTTAACACTCGATCGTAATGCTGGATAGTTTGTTGAATATGTGAGGAATCAATATTCAGGAAACTAATCTTATGAATTTTATACGCGAGGGATCGGTATAAATGATTTTTGAGTGTGCATCAATATTGGTATTTTCAGATGTTATATATTATATTCATCCAGATTACAGACAAGGGAGATAGATGAAATTCAATCCCAGTTTCTTTTACTGTATTTTTCTAAACTTTTCCGCTTTTACTGTATTAATTTTATGCAAAAGAATGTCAAATCAAATTTAAAATCTTTGTATATATATGCTGATCGAGATAATTAGTTATTTTAATTGAATCCGTTCCTCGTGGGTTCGACACTCTTACTTCAAATCATTATACTACAGTTGATTTTTGGTACGCTTGCCAAGAACTCAACACATTGACAAAACTTTTACTTATAATATAGCGATGAATGTTATGAATGACAATGAGGATCAATAAGCAATGATCATTGAAGATTGTCGGCAAAGAAAAGATTGGCCAAAATGAAAATATGCAAAAAAACATAATTATATTTGCTTGCTAAACGAAAGGTTTTTGGACGTATAGTTCACACACCTAAAGTTGGGAAACCCGTTGGGTACATATGGATTTTTGCACAAAAAATAAATTAAGAATGATGAAATTGTTAGATATAAAGCACAATTGGTTGCTCAAGGTTATTCATAAAACCTTGTATTGATTTGTGAAAAAACATATTCACTAGTATTGGATGCAACAACATTGCAATATTCGATTATCCTAGTTGCACAACAAGGTTTGCATTTACATCTAATGGATGATCTTATAACCTATTCGTATGGTTATTTTGAGAATCTTATTTATATGAAAATTCTTGAAGGATTTTATTTGTCCAACAAGACAAATTCTAAAGAGGGTTATTCAATAAAATTGAACATGCTCTTTTATTGATTAAAGCAATCAGGACGTGTGTGACATAACCGCCTTATTGAGTACTTATTAAAAGAAGATATAGAAATTATCCTATTTGTTCTTGTATTTATATGAAAAGATCCAAAAATGAATTTGCCATAATTATTGTTAATGTAGATGATATAAACATCGTTGGAACTCCTAATGAGCTCACAAAGGTAATTGATTACTCAAAGAAATAATTTGAGATGAATGATCTTTGAAGGGCAAAGTCTTATTTGAAATTAGAAATTGAGTATTTAAATAAATGTGTTTTTATACGTCAAGAGGCTTATTTAATTAAGGTGCTTAAAATGTTCTAAATGGACAAGTCAGGTCCATTATGCACTTCAATAGTTGTGAGGTCGTTAGATGTTGATAAAGACTCTTCTTAGACCTCAAGAAAATGATGAAGATCTTCTTGGTCCAGAAGCACCATATCTTAGTGTCATAGAAACACTAATGTATCTTGCTAATTATACTCGATCTAATATTGCATCTGTTGTAAATTTGCTAAGCAAGATATAGTTCTTCAACTACAAGAAGAAAATGGTTTGGAGTAAAACATACTCTTCGTTACTTTAAGAGTACTACGAATATGAGCTTATTTCATCCAAATTATTCAGATTCAGACCAATGGGTTATGTATATGCATGTTATTTTACATATTCTCACAATGTTACAATGGTTGATCACAAACAAGATGTTTGTTCACATGTGGTAGCACTAGAGGTGCCAATTTGGCCCAGCCCACAGGGCCTGGCCCTGACCCATATGGGCTAGGACCAAAAAAGCCCACATTGAAAAAAAAGCCCCCAACAAAGATGCCCACAGGGCCAAAAACCCTACAAAAGCCCTGTGGGCCAGAGCCAACCCATGGGCTTTCATCTTTCACATGAAAAATATATTACTATCTATGGGACAGGCCCAACGAACCGGATAAGCACGACGACCCGAATAGATCGAACGACTTGGACCTGCCCGAAGACCTCGACAAGAACGACGACTCGAATGGGCCTGATGATCCAAACAGGCCCAACAACCCGAACGAGCCCGACGACGCGGACGGGCCGGACAACCCGGACGACCTAGATGGGCCTGACAACCAGGATAAACCCGACAACACGGACATGCCCGACGACATGGACGGGCCCGACACCCCAGACGGGCCCGACGACCCAGACGGGCCTGATGACCTAGACGGGCTTGACGACCCAAACGGGCCCGACGACCCAGACGAGACCGAAGACTTGGACGAGCCCGACAAGCCCGACGACACGGACAGACCCTATGACCTAAACTGGCCCGACGACCCGGACACACCTCGGGCCCGACCACCTAGACATGTCCGACAACTTGGACAGGCTCGACGGCCTGGACGGACCCTACGACCTAGACGGGTCCGACGACCCGAACGGGCCTAATGACCCGGATGGGCCAAACGATGCGAACGGTCCGACGACCCGGACGACAAGAACATGCCCAACGACCCGGACAAGCCCTATGACACAGAAAGGCTGGACGACCCAGACAGACTAAACGACCCGGACGGGTCCGACGACCGGGACGGGCCCAACGATCTGAACGAGCCCGACGACCCGGACATGCCCAACGATTCGACAGACCCAACGACCCGGACACGCCCGATGATCTAAACAGGCCCAACGACTCGAACGAGCCCGGCGATTTGGACGGCCCAATGAGTCGGACGGGCCTAATGATCCAGAATTGCCCAACGACCTGAATAGGTTCGTCCGTGTCGTCGGGCGGGCCGAGTCATTGGGCTCGTTCTTGTCATTGGGCCTGTCTAGATCATTGTGCCTATCCAGGTCGTTGGGTATGTTTGGGTCGTCGGGCTCGTATGGGTCGTTGGGTCTGTCTGTATCATCGAGCCCATTCGGGTCATTGGGCCTATTTGGGTCGTTGGGCCGTCTGGGTTGTCGGGCTCGTCTGGGTCATAGGGCCCGTTCGGATCGTTGGGTCTGTTTGTATCATCGAGCTTGTCCGGGTCATTGGGCCCATTGTGACCGTCTAGGTCGTTGGGCCCGTCCGGGTCATCAGGCCCATCTGCGTCTTTGGGCCCGTTCGGGTCGTCGGGCCCGTCCTTGTCATCGGGCTCGTCCTGGTCATCACGCTCGTCCGGGTCTTCGGGCTCGTTCGTGTCGTCGGGCCCATTCGAGTCATTGGTCCTGTCTTGATCATTGGGCTCGTTTGGGTCGTTGGGCTTGTTCGGGTCGTCGAGCTCGTCCGGGTTGTTGGGCCCGTTCGGATTGTTGGGCCCGTCCGGGTCGTCGGGTCCATTTGGGTCGTAGGACCCGTCCTAGTCGTCGGTCCCATCCGGCTCGTTAGGCCTGTTCGGGTTGTCTGGCCTGTTTGGGTTGTCAGGCTCGTTCTGGTCGTTGGGCCCGTCTTTGTCATCGGGCTCGTCCTTGTCATCAGGCCCATCCGGGTCATCGAGCCCGTTCGGGTCATCGGGCCTGTTCGGGTCGTCGAGCCTGTCCGGGTCATCGAGCCCGTCCGGGTCATCGGGCTCGTCCGGGTCGCTCAACTTGATATTTGACTTTAGCTTAATGTAGTATTATTTGGGGGGCTAACCCACCTTAGCCCTAGCCCTAACCCACTAGAGATGGGGCTTTGGGGCTAGGGCTTTTTTTTTGCCCCCTCATTTGGGGGTCCCCTAAAAAGGGACTTTATGAAGAGTGGGCCAGGGCTGGCCCATGGGCTAGGGGCCAAATTGACACCTCTAGGTAGCACAATGGTTTCATGAAGGTATATGAAACAAATCATAGTAGCAACATCCTCTAATCATACAAAATTACGAGGAAAGTTGTGAATATGTTTGGTAAAGGTCTATAATTCAACATGTGCAAGAAACTTGTGACTATCCCCGACAAAGATGGAATCAACAACCATATATGAAGACAATAATGTATTGTTCAATTGAAATATGATATAAATATCCAAAAATTCATTCATGTGAAAATATGGCAAGTCTATTTATGAAGTTTTTGCCAAGAAAAATTTTTGAGCAAATGATTCACAAGTTCGGACTCCGTCACCTTAATGATGTCAGTTTACATAAGGGGGAGAGATAGAATATGTGATGAACAATATTGTATTAAATAATACAAAATGTTGTACTCTTTTTCCTTCACTAGGTTTTTTATCACAAAGGATTTTTCCTAATAAGGTTTTAACGAGACACATTATTTTATCAATGACACTCAAGGGGGAGTGTTATGAATTAATGATTGTCCATTGATTTGACACATCTACTCATATGATTGATACTCATATGATTCATTACTCTTTATGTAAATATTTATATTAACTAAGTTGATTTGTTTCCTTTATGGATTACATGTTGTATCTATAAGTAAGACTCTTCCTATAATAATAATACACATATGAGTTGTTCCCTATTCTCTCATTCTCTATTCTCTATTTTTTTTACTCTTCTCTATTATCTATTATTCTATCTGTTATTAACTTTATTTCATAACATTTAAAAATAATTTTCATGAATTTAGATATTAAATCACTCCACTAAATATTTAAATTAATTTGATTTTACACATTTTAAAATAAAGATTAATTTTAAGGTCTTGCATGAGATACATGAGCCATACTATTTCGCATGTGGTAGAAGCAATGACTCTATATTCATCTTCTGATGAACTTTTAGAGATAGTTGGTTGTTTTTTGATTTCTAGAAATAATGGAATCACTAACAGACTGACGTGAGTTCAGACATACAACTCAATCAAAACCACTAAAATCTTTGAATTTGACTTAACTTTTGTCAGCAAGATCCAAGAGCTTGTTTGAGATGTTGAAGGATACACATATAAGTTTGATGGTGTTGAGTGGTGAGTGAATTGGCTAAGATGATGAGCAACATGTTTTATGCAGTCATTACCAGATTCGTTTTCAGGGAGAAGCAGATGAGACCTGATATTGCTCTTTTGATCATTCAATCCTCTTAAGAACTTCATCGCATCCGGTCAAGAGTTAAGGTCTTAAGTTAATAAGTTCATCCCAAATAATTCTTACTTAGTATTATGAAAAATTCAGTAATCAAAAGATATTCGTGTCTCAGAGAAGAGGCTTTCATCTGTAACTCTGAAATCCTTAAGAGATGTCTTCGGCTTTGTCCATCCAAAAAATGCTGTGTTTTATCCTAGAAGAAACCAAATGTACCAGCCAAGAAAGCACCATGTTGTTGCATCTCTTGCATGCTTGATATGAAAAATCATCTATATCAAGTTAAACAACTGTCTCATCTATAAACTCAAGTTCATATTTAGAACTTAAAGTAGTAATAAAAAATCTACTCCATGAATGATAATTATTTGAATCAAGATTATGAGAAACAAGAGAAATAATATCAAGATAAGAATAAGAATAAAGATAACAATATCAAGCAAGAAGAAAACAAGAATAAAGAAAAAGAAAGAAAAGATCAGATATACGCACTAGAGCTCTTCAAATGAAGAGCTTGATACCATCTTGGAAAACACTGATTCTGGATGCACCTCATTAACCTGATATTCAAACCTTGAAATGATTGAAAACCGTATAGAAAAGAAAAACAAAAGAAAAGAATGAAGAGAGAATATGAAAAGGATGGATATTTTTGAAAGGAAATAGTCTGTTCAACAAGGAGGCATAAGGTCTTCTATACAAAGCAGGAAAACAATAGAAAAACAGAAAAACACGCTTTTCTATACAAAGCAGGAAAACAATAGAAAAACAGAAAAACACGCTTAAGCCTGAACAAGAGGCGCTTAAGCGTGATAAATAAAACTGTAAAATTAGTCAGGGAGCTGAGCGAATCTCAGTGACACTTAGTGCATTATGCAGAACAAATATTTTCTTCATTTTCTTCATGATTTTGAGACTAAGCAGACTAATCTTTATGAGAGATTTTTTAACCAACATACCAATATGATGTTTGATGAAGTCATCATAAAGAGCTCTAAGCGTGTCTTCTACCTCTCGCAATGCATATCCTCTGAAGCAACAAGCAATGTCAAGAAAAACAACATTCTCTTCTTCCTCCAAAGCTCCATAGCTTACTTTAAGTATCTCTAGCTAGGATTTCTTTCTTAGGAATTCTCTTAAATTGTCTGGTAGCAGATTCCCATTCTTTTATACTTTTTCCAAAGAGGTTTGAACCTATTACTTCTAAAGCCAATGGAAGACCATAAGCATAAGTTACTAGACGATTCAATACTAACTCATAACCTGGATCAGCCATTTCCGTTTTGAAAGCTTTCAATGTAAGCAACCGAAGAGCATCGTTCTCATTCAATTCCCTCACCTCATACATTCTTGTAACTTGATGAGTTGCCAACAATTGTTTATCCCGAGTTGTGATGATTATTCTGCTTCCAGGGCCGAACCAATCACATCCTCCAGCAAGTGCTTGTAAGTGCTCGAGATTGTCAACATCATCTAAAATCAGGAGAACCTTTTTCCTCTTGAGCCAACTCTTTATTGTTGAAATTCCTTGTTGCTTACTTGTTAAATTGATGTCCTCCTTCCTTAATACTTGTGATATAAGGATGCTTTGGAGGTATTCTATGCCATGTTTGTCTGATTTTTCTCTCACGTTTTCAAGAAAACACAAACTATCAAAATTGTCAGCAATTAAACCATTATAAACAGCTCGAGCAAGTGTTGATTTTCCTACACCAACCATTGGTAAGGTGGTGTACCCGTCTTTGAAATGATAACCAGACAAGTCAGGTACTTGACGCAGAGCCATCTTCCATTTCTGCAACTTCTCCTTATCTTTGAACCATTTCTGTTGCTTGGTCAATGCTTCTGCATAACTCCCTTTCTGGTGTCTCACATCTGAAGGGTCCACCTTATAAAATACGGGTATAACAAGTAACCCGTTATCTACGATGAACGTGGTCAAAAGAAAAAGAAAAAGGAAGATGTCTTCTCATCTTTGTCTAAATTATCTGTAAAACTAGAAGTCGGAGATAAAATAAATATTAAAAATGATTTTGCTAAAATTTTAATAATTTAATTAGTTAAAAGTAATATTACTCTCATCTTAACTCTACTTGTCTTTCGACACTTCTTCTCCATCTCATGGTCACTCGCTTAAATATATTCTCTCGTAATTGGTAATTGGGCGATCAGTACAGACATCAATCACCAAGGAGAAAACCAATGAGATTTTCTGTTGCGCCTTCTTCAAATCTATTGCTTCAATTTTTTTTTTTTTTTTTTTTTTTTTTGAATTTTTTTTTTTTGTGAATCTGGACAATTAGTGGTTCTATTCGAATAGGCACAATCCGTCGTTTTATTTGGAGTTTAAATCGGTGCGAATCGAAGTAGTTCGGTCCTTGTTCGTTGAAGCAGTGAATGGAGATTGATTGGAACAGTGTGTTGGTATCGTTTCGCCGATCTTGTGATTCAATTTCCGGCGGTTCTGGAAATTTTCGGTGTGAATGTAATCTGCACTAGCATCATTGCTCTATATTAATTTTGTATAAGATGAAGATGGAAATGACGGGTTATTAATTCTATATTTATTAATTTATTTGATTGCAGCACAGAGCAAATGAGTGCTTGCTTAATAAACAAGGGAAATCAAATATAAATTATTAATCACTGTTCATTTCCAAATCATATGATGTTGTGCTTCTAGATATTAAAGTGATAATAATAAACTCAATTTTTTAAATAGCAAAATTGTTTTAATTTTAATAAATTATTATTGTTCATTTCCATTTTATCAAAAATCTTATAATAGTCATAACAGTATCTGTATTTCATTTTACTGATCTTTATCTTTGATTATATATATTACTTAAATTTGAATATCTTTGTCGGTCATAAAACTGAGTCGTGGAGTAAAAATGTTCAGTTCTACTACTGCAACGCGTTAAACAATAGCAGATCAGCACTGGAGCTTGAGTCCGTGTTCATGCTAACGTATAATCATTTTTCAATCTTTGACAAAATAAAATAATATTTAATAAAAGCCTCTTGTAAATAATCTTTTACAATGTAAACCCAAATAGAGTTGTGATGAGAGTTGTAAATAAAATGAGAGCTGACATAAAGCGAAAGAAGAAAAGAAGAAAAGCTAAAAAGGAATATCATATCTAATATCCTCCATGCTCGTCCTTTCCGTTTTCACTACATGGATTCCCATTGCTTTGATGAGTGAGGTATCATATATACCTTCGTACGTAACCTCCACATGCTTCCACTCTTCTTCTAAAGGCATTTTAATCAGATCTTCACGGAAGGGTAACACATGCAGATCAAAGAGGTGCACATGATCCAATTCCACAATCCTCTCTAATCTCTTCAAATAATAACTACAATCATAAGGGCCTCGATATTCGCCGTTGATTAACACCATGGGTCTAGTTGTTTCCGCACATTGAGGCCGCTGTAAAGCTAAAATAAGAAGACAAACAACTTTGGCGGGAAATTTATTACGAAACCAGAAAGAAATTGAAGGTCCCCGACTTTGTTTATCGAACCACCTTGGGATGCTTCCTCCTGGAAAGATAAAATCAGTCTTTCCAGCCTCGTGAAGTTGCTGCTAGTCACAATTCATCAACAATTCAGCAAATCAACAATATATTATCAAACCAAATTCATTCAAAACAAGACAAAAACCTGATTTAACAACATGCTTGAACTCGAGGAAGTCAATGATCTACAGTCTTTCGCCCTGAACTTTCTCAAGTTTGGTGGAATCCCTCTGATTTCCTTTAGATACTTGCAAAAACTCACACCAAGATCATTCAGGTGGTGGAATTCTTTGATGCACTCAGGAAGGAATGTGATATTAGTTCCCGATAGGTCTAAAGACGTAACTGTGGTCAACTGCGTGAAACCTGCTGAAAAGATATCATCATTCAGGTCGCAATATACAACCCCAAACGAACGTAGCTTTGAAGATACCGTTGAGCTCATTTCTTCTTCACCATCT
>Ga0214545_1011716_pt1 | contig 11944 bp, 5 predicted proteins | sample CNSS4metaG_FD_160064 | JGI IMG/M metagenome (GOLD analysis project Ga0214545, IMG submission 160064) | Root nodule microbial communities from cowpea collected in UCLA plant growth center, Los Angeles, California, USA - CNSS4 | ecosystem: Host-associated > Plants > Roots > Nodule | place: USA... | reverse complement strand
CGCATTTTGGAAGATGAATGACTAAATTGGTCAAAAGTTTTGATGAGGGACTAAACCCAAATTTCGCTCAAACTTGAGGGACCAAAAACATATTTAACCCATAATTTAATTATACAGTCCAAAAATCATATAAGTGACTTTTAAATTTGCAATCTAGGATAAATTTCATAAATCTAGAATAAATTTTCATAAGAATTTTTAAATTGTACAATTTAAAAATTATTTTTGGATATAGAAATTTATTTTGTATTGCACATTTTATAATTTATTATTTTAAATAACTTTTAGATCCAAAAATCTAAAAATAACTTTAAGGTATTGTTAGATGGAAGTAGGGATGTCAAAAATATCCGTACCCGTGGGTATCTGCGGATAAAATCCGCAATGGGTAGGAAATGGATATTAAAAATGGATACCCGCTACCCGTGGGTACGAGTATTTTTGATACCTGCATGTTAACGGAACGAGTACGGGTATCATAGTATCCGTATCCGTGGATACTCGTACCCGCTAAACTTTAATTCACAAAAATAATCAATATATTATATATTAGTAAAAAATATTTTGTCCTAATTTTTTATAAGCTGCACATATTGTCTTCTGTCTTCATTCTTTCAACTCCAAGTATTGGTACGATGTCTTCTTCCAAGTACATTCCATGACATTTTTCTCTTTTCCTTCTTTGAAATTGGGCATATACATCAAACCATATATAGATAGTGACGTTTATGGTATGCTTGTTGTCAAATGATGGAATCAAAAATTAAGAATACTTGGCACGTGACAGTTGAGGTTTATTATTTGATTATTTTTCAGGAATCAATCGGAGAAAGTGAACTTGTTGATCAAAACACTAATTAAAGAATTTCCATTCTGTTGAACGTCATTTTATATTTATTTTTATAATTGTTTGGACTTGTATGGACTTGAGTTAGTTTGAAATTTATTTAAAATTTATAACAGTGATGTATTTTATTTTATTTTATTTGAATTTTTGATTAAATATTTATTTTTTAAATAATTTTGTAAATACCCGCGGTTACCCGTGAATATCCGCGGGTATGAAAAAAATAGACGGGTACCCGCATAACGGATACCCGACGAATATGAGTATGGATACGGGCCAAATATTTATCTAGCGGGTAGAGTACAGGGAAGCTACTACCCGTACCCTACCCGCCCCGTTGACATCCCTAGATGGAAGGATTTTATCAACATTCATAAATGAAAAATCATAATAGAATCGAAAAAATTGAAATACTATTATATATCTTTGTATCGATTAAATTTACAAGTTAGAGATAATTGGACTCGATCAGTTGAGATTTACCGTATGTTTTAGATGATGAATCGACTTCCAAATTATACACTCAAATTGTATAATATATAAGTCTCGTATTTTACAATCTAGAAAGTTTTCTGAACATGTAGTACAAAATATGTGCATAGCTAAAAAAAACAAAAACAAAAACATAAATCTTACACCTTTCCCACCAGCAACAAAGTCAACACAATTGGTGGCTAGGGAATAAAAGAAAACAAACAAAGCTGAAGAGACGAAATATAATCGAAAACGTGTGCAGGGTTAATTTTGTCTTCTGCATACCACCATTAGGTGGAGAGGAAACCATGGGTTGATAAAACAATTATGGAGTAAATATATTTTTATCTCAAAATTAGTTTCTTTTTTAAATTTTGGTCCAATTTAATTTTTTAATTTTATAAAATATATGAATTTAATTCTTTTAACTAAATTTTATTAAATTTATTTGACATTTCAAACATATATTTTTACCGACATTTAAGAGAACAAAAACATATTTAACTCAAAAATCCTATATAATACGTAACTGTTTGGAATCCAAGTGTGAGTCTAAGTCTCGTATTGGCTAGAAATGAAAAGGTATAACATTATATAAGAATAAAGACCTATAAACCCATCGCTTTAAGGTTTTGAATTGAAAGTGGTGTCAATACCTTCTGTGATTGTGTTTAGGTCTCATTAGTGTTTGTTCTCTCCCATGATACCCTTCTTAAAAACCTAATAAATACAGATAAGACATTGACACCATTTTCAAAATCTAAGAGCTCTCAAAATCTAAGAGTAACATGCAATGTAACTAGAGAGTAAAAAAAAAATGCTTAAACTTAAGCAAAGCTAAAATTCTTGCTCCCTTTCAAATTTCACCTCCCACCCTCATCAAACACTTCACGGAAAATGTTTTTTTTTTGAGAGAGGAGAGTGTTTGATTTCTCTAAAGAGATTTCTGGAATGGTTTATTATATTCCGGAGAATGAATTTTGAAAATAATAAAATAAGTGATAGAATGTAGAAAGAAAATGATAGGATGCGGAAGTAATACCCCTTCTACAGAATCTCCAGCCACAAAATTAAACTAACTCCATAGGTTAAAGGTTGGTCCATGCTTTAAACTATTAGCACAGTAATTTGGACGGATTGTATATATATTTGAACCTCCATATTTTTCTTCCTGCACCTCCATAAATGTTAAAGTTCCAATTTTATCCTTAGCAGATTGTGTAATCCGAAATCAAAAGGTGCTTTTTGGTTGTCCAAGTAAAAAATACTTACGGATTCTAGAATCCGGAAAAGTGGCACTCCCACCTCCTCACCCACACTCCGTTGGCTTCCTTTTACACCACAAACTGAAAAGTGGCATCCAACCTCAAAAATATCTTTCATGACGGACACTGCAAATTGTTTGTAGGTCTTAAAAGAAGAAGAGAGTAGCATCATCAATATTTTGGACGCGGCGTTTGATCATCCTGGTATTTATGTTTCTTTAAAAAAATTCTCCTAATAATTAATTAAACAAAAAATAAAACTAAGATGATTGCTAGACTTTTGACAAGGATAATAATAAAATAAGCTATAAAAAAATGTTATTCTTATTATATATTAACAATAATGTATTAAAATATTAAGAACATATTAAATATTATAATCTTTTAAATATATAAAAACGTTTATATTGGGTTTCTTTATCTGTATTAAATCGCTTTGTGTACTTTGTGATGCGATCTAATCTAAAATCTTATTTTCTACATTTTGTTATCATTTTCCATTCATTTCATAATATAAAAAATTTAAATTTAAACAAGTTTCAGGTTTTCAATATATGATCAACTTTTAGTATCTAATATTTCTTTTTAAAGTTGTACTCATTATTTTCGTTGACTCCTTGATTATTTTTTTAAAAATGGTAACAAAATGATAACAAAATGTAAAAAGTTTTTGTTTTCTTGAATTATTTTATTCAAAAATTTTAATTATCATATTGAGTTTTTTTCTTAAAATTTTTAAATTTTTTTTTGGATTTTTATTTTCTCAATTTTCTTAATTTTTTTATAACTTATTGTTTTCTTTAACTTCTTGAATCGATTATGTTTTTTATTTATTATTATTTTATTGAATTTTATTTTCTCAATTTTTTGAATATTTTTAAAATATTTGTTTTTTGAATTTTTAATCGTCTTATTCCATTATTATGTTAAAGTCTTTAAATTATTTTTCTTTAATTTTATTTTCTCAATTTTCTTAATTTCTTTTTAACTCTTTATTTTTTTTAACTTCTTGGATTATTTATTTTTATTTTTTATTTATTTATAATTATTTTCTTGAAATTTGTTTACAAATTTTTATCTTGTCCTTCTTGAATATTTTATTTATTAACTCATTGTTTTTATTAACTCCTTGAATTGATTATTTTTATTTTATATTTTACTATTATTCTTTTATTGAATTTTATTTTTCTTGAAAACTTTAAAAAAATATTAGATACTAAAAGTTGATCATATATATGATCATAATATATGATCAACTCATTGTTTTCATTAACTCCTTGAATTGATTATTTTTATTTTTTATTCTAATATTCTTTTGTTAAAATTTTAATAATCATATTGAGTTCTTCTCTTAAACTTTTTAAAATCTTTTTCTTAAATTCTATTTTATAACTTTTCTTAATTTATTTTAACTCGTGAATTTCATTAACTTCTTGAATTATTTATTTTTACACTTTTTTCACTTACTGTTCTTTTCTTGATTTTTTTTAATTGTTTCTTAAAGTTGTTATCATTTTCTTGATCTTTTTTTTTAATCTCTAACCGTGTTCTTGAATTTTAGCTTGAAAAATTTTAATCATCATATTGACTTCTTCTCTTAAATTTTTTAAAATCTTTTTCTTAAATTCTATTTTATAAATTTTCTTAATTTATTTTAACTCGTGAATTTCATTAACTTCTTGAATTATTTATTTTTACACTTTGTTCACTTACTGTTCTTTTCTTGATTTTTTTTAATTGTTTCTTAAAGTTGTTATCATCTTCTTGATCTTTTTTTAAATCTCTAACTGTGTTCTTGAATTTTAGCTCGAAAAATTGTAATCATCATATTGACTTCTTCTCTTAAAGTTTTTAAATTCTTCTTCTTGATTTCCATTTTCTCAATTTTCATAACTTTTTTATAACTCATTGTTTTCATTAACTTCTTAAATTGATTATTTTTATTCTTTTTTTATTTAATATTCTTTTGTTGAATTTTATTTTCTCAATTTTTTTAAATAACTTTTTAAAGTTTTTATCAACTTCATAAATTGTTTTTAAATCTCCAAATATTTTGTTCAAATTTGTTTTGTTAGATTTTAATCATCATATTTTTATCTTCTCTTAAAGTTTTCAAATTCTTTTTCTTGAACTCTATTTTCTCACTTTTCTTAACTTTTTAAAATTTTTCATTTTCAAAAACCTCTTCAAAAACTTATTTTTACACTTTCTTTACTTATTTTTCTTTTCTTGAATTTTCATTTCTTAAACTTTTTGAATTCTTTTTTAAAGTTGTTATCAACTTCTTGATCCTTTTTAAATCTCCAAATATTATCTTTAAATTTTTTTTGTAAAATTTTAATCATCACATTTTTTTCTTCACTTAAAGTTTTTAAATTCTTTTTCTTGAACTCTATTTTCTCACTTTTCTTACCTTTTTATAAACTCTTCACTTTCAAAAACATCTTCAAGAACTTATTTTTACACTTTCTTTTCTTATTTTTCTTTTCTTGAATATTCATTTCTTAAACTTTTTGAATTCTTTTTTAAAGTTGTTAGCAACTTCTTGATCATTTTTAAATCTCCAAATATTTTCTTGAAATTTGTTTTATAAAACTTTAATCATCACATTTTTTTCTTCTTTTAAAGTTTTTAAATTCTTTTTCTTGAACTCTATTTTCTCGCTTTTCTTAACTTTTTTAAACTCTTCACTTTCAAAAACATCTTCAAGAACTTATTTTTACACTTTCTTTACTTATTTTTCTTTTCTTGAATTTTCATTTCTTAAACTTTTTGAATTCTTTTTTAAAGTTTTCATCAACTTCTAGATCCTTTTTAAATCTCCAAATATTTTCTTGAAATTTGTTTTATAAAACTTTAATCATCACATTTTTTTCTTCTTTTAAAGTTTTTAAATTCTTTTTCTTGAACTCTATTTTCTAACTTTTCTTATCTTTTTTAAACTCTTCATTATCAAAACTTCTTCAAGAACTTATTTTTACACTTTCTTTACTTATTTTTCTTTTCCTGAATATTCATTTCTTAAACTTTTTGAATTCTTTTTTAAAGTTGTTATCAACTTCTTGATCATTTTTAAATCTCCGAATATTTTCTTGAAATTTGTTTTGTTAGATTTTAATCATCACATTTTTTTCTTGTCTTAAAGTCTTTAAATTCCATTTCTTTAACTTTATTGTTTCACTTTTCTTAAGTTTTTTAAACTCTTCATTTTATAAAACTTCTTCAAAAACTTATTTTTACACTTTCTTTACTTATTTTTCTTTTCTTGAATATTCATTTCTTAAACTTTTTGAATTCTTTTTTAAAGTTGTTAGCAACTTCTTGATCATTTTAAATCCCCAAATATTTTCTTGAAATTTGTTTTATAAAACTTTAATCATCACATTTTTTTCTTCTTTTAAAGTTTTTAAATTCTTTTTCTTGAACTCTATTTTCTCGCTTTTCTTAACTTTTTTAAACTCTTCACTTTCAAAAACATCTTCAAGAACTTATTTTTACACTTTCTTTACTTATTTTTCTTTTCTTGAATTTTCATTTCTTAAACTTTTTGAATTCTTTTTTAAAGTTTTCATCAACTTCTAGATCCTTTTTAAATCTCCAAATATTTTCTTGAAATTTGTTTTATAAAACTTTAATCATCACATTTTTTTCTTCTTTTAAAGTTTTTAAATTCTTTTTCTTGAACTCTATTTTCTCATTTTTCTTAGCTTTTTTAAACTCTTCACGTTCAAAAACAAGAACTTATTGTTACACTTTCTTTACTTATTTTTCTTTTCTTGAATTTTCATTTCTTAAACTTTTTGGATTCTTTTTTAAAGTTTTCATCAACTACTAGATCCTTTTTAAAACTCCAAATATTTTCTTGAAATTTGTTTTGTAAAATTTTAATCATCACATTTTTTCTTGTCCTAAAGTTTTTAAATTCTTTTTCTTGAACTCTATTTTCTCACTTCTCTTAACTTTTTAAACTCTTCATTTTCAAAACTTTCTTCAAGAACTTATTTTTACACTTTCTTTACTTATTTTTCTTTTCTTGAATTTTTGATTTCGTAAACTTTTTGAATTCTTTTTTAAAGTTGTTATCAACTTCTTGATTCTTTTTAAATATCGAAATATTTTGTTCGAATTTGTTTTGTTAGATTTTAATCATCACATTTTTTTCTTCTCTTAAAGTTTTTAATTTTTTTTTTCTTGAACTCTATTTTCTCACTTTTCTTAAGTTTTTTAAACTCTTCATTTTAAAAACTTCTTCAAAAACTTATTTTTACACTTTCTTTACTTATTTTTCTTTTCTTGAATATTCATTTCTTAAACTTTTTGAATTCTTTTTTAAAGTTGTTAGCAACTTCTTGATCATTTTTAAATCTCCAAATATTTTCTTGAAATTTGTTTTATAAAACTTTAATCATCACATTTTTTTCTTCTTTTAAAGTTTTTAAATTCTTTTTCTTGAACTCTAGTGATCCTTAAACAAATAGAGTTCATGAAAAAGAATTTAAAAACTTTAAGTGAAGAAAAAAAATGTGATGATTAAAATTTTACAAAACAAATTTAAACAAAATATTTGGAGATTTAAAATGATCAAGGAGTTGATAACAACTTTAAAAAAGAATTCAAAAAGTTTAAGAAATTAAAAGTCAAGAAAAGAACAATAAGTAAAGAAAGTGTAAAAATAAGTTCTTGAAGATATTTTTGAAAATGAAGAGTTTAAAAAAGTTAAGAAAAGTGAGAAAATAGAGTTCAACAAAAAGAATTTAAAAACTTTAAGAGAAGAAAAGAATGTGATGATAAAAATTTTACATAACAAATTTAAAGAAAATATTTGGAGATTTAAAAAGGATCAAGAGGTGGATAACAACTTTAAAAAAGAATTCAAAAAGTTTAAGAAATGAAAAGTCAAGAAAAGAACAATAAGTAAAGAAAGTGTAAAAATAAGTTCTTGAAGGAGTTTTCGAAAATGAAGAGTTTAAAGAAGTTAAGAAAAGTGAGAAAATAGAGTTCAAGAAAAAAAATTTAAAAACTTTAACTGAAGAAAAAAATGTGATGATTAAAATTGAACAAAAAAAATTTAAAGAAAAAATTTGGAGATTTAAAAAGTATCAAGAAGTTGATAACAACTTTAAAAAAGAATTCAAAAAGTTTAAGAAATGAAAATTCAAGAAAAGAAAAATAAGTAAAGAAAGTGTAAAAATAAGTTCTTGAAGAAGTTCTTCAAAATGAAGAGTTTAAAAAATTTAAGAAAAGTGAGAAAAGAGTTCAAGAAAAAAAATTTAAAAACTTTAAGAGGATAAAAAAATGTGATGATTAAAATTTTACAAAACAAATTTAAAGAAAATATTTGGAGATTTAAGAAGGATCAAGAAGTTGATAACAACTTTAAAAAAGAATTTAAAAAGTTTAAGAAACGAAAACTAATACGTAGCTCTGCACTTTTTTATTTATTATGTCCCACTTATTTGCCTATTCTTTTCTTCAAGGCAGCAACTTGTGAAAGTAATAAGGGTTGATTTTTGTAACTTATATTCAAACTTGTGGTACATAAGAAGTGAATCCCTTTGAATAGTAAAAAAAATTGTTTAATAAATTTTAAAACTTTTTACGAAAACTAATAGGTAGCCTTGCACTTATTTGTTTATTATGTCCCACTTATTTGCCTATTTTTTTCTTCAAGGCAGCCACCTAGTGAAAGTAATAAAGGTTGATTTTTGTAACTTATAATCAAACTTGTGGTACACAAGAAGTGCATCCCTTTGGATAATAAAAATAAAATTGATGAGTATATTTTAACACTTTGTACGAAAATAATACGTAGCTCTCCACTTATTTGTTTATTATACCCCACTTATTTGCCTAATTTTTTCTTCAAGGCAGCCACCTAGTGAAAGTAATAAAGGTTGATTTTTGTAACTTATAATCAAACTTGTGGTACATAAGAAATGCATCCCTTTGGATAATAAAAAAAATTGTTTAATAAATTTTAAAATTTTTTACGAAAACTAATAGGTAGCTTTGCACTTATTATTTTCGTATTATTTTCGTACAAAGTGTTAAAATATACTCATCAATTTTTATTTATTATCAAAAAGGATGCACTTCTTATGTACCTCAAGTTATATTATAAGTTAAAAAACTTAACCCTTATTACTTTCACTAGGTGACTGCCTTGAACGAAAAATTAGGCAAATAAGTGGGGCATAATAAAAAAATAAGTGGAGAGCTACATATTATTTTCGTACAAAGTGTTAAAATTTATTAATGGATAGCTCTCCACTTTGAATAGTAAAAAAAATTGTTTAATAAATTTTAAAACTTTTTACGAAAACTAATAGATAGCTCTCCACTTATTTGTTTATTATGCCCCACTTATTTGCCTAATTTTTTCTTCAAGGCTGTCACCTAGTGAAAGTAATAAGGGTTAAGTTTTGTACAAAATAATCAAACTTTTGGTACATAAGAAGTGCATCCTTTTGGATTATAAATAAAAATTGATGAGTATATTTGAAGACTTTGTACGAAAATAATATGTAGCTCTCCACTTATTTGTTTATTATGCCCCACTTATTTGCCCTTTTTTCTTCAAGGCAGCAACCTAGTAAAAGTAATAAAGGTTAATTTTTGTAACTTATAATTAAACTTGTGGTACATAAGAAGTGCATCCCTTGGGATAATAAAAATAAATTGTTTAATAAATTTTAAAACTTTTAACGAAAACTAATAGGTAGCTCTTCACTTATTTGTTTATTATGTGCTACTTATTTGCCTATTTTTTTCTTCCAGGCAGCCACCTAGTGAAAGTAATAGGGTTGATTTTTGTAACTTATATTCAAACTTGTGGTACAAAAGAAGTGAAACCCTTTGAATGGTAAAAAAAAATTATTTAATAAATTTTAAAACTTTATATGAAAACTAATAGATAGCTCTCCACTTACTTGTTTATTATACCCCACTTATTTGCCTAATTTTTTCTTCAAGACAGTCACCTAGAGAAAGTAATAAGGGTTACGTTTTGTAACATATAATATAACTTGAGGTACATAAGAAGTGCATCCCTTTGGATAATAAAAATAAATTGTTTAATAAATTTTAAAACTTTTTACGAAAACTAATAAGTAGCTCTGCACTTATTAATTTATTATACCCCACTTATTTGCCTATTTTTTTCATCATGTCAGCCACCTAGTGAAAGTAATAAGGGTTGATTTTTGTAACTTATAATAAATCTTGTGGTACATAAGAAGTGCATCCCTTTGGATAATAAAATAAAATTGCTTAATAAATTTTAAAACTTTTTACGAAAACTAATACATAGCTCTGCACTTATTTGTTTATTCTGTCCCACTTATTTGCTTATTTTTTGTCTTCAAGGCAGCCACCTAGTGAAAGTAATAAGGGTTGATTTTTGTTACTTATATTCAAACTTGTGGTACATAAGAAGTGAATCCCTTTGAATAGTAAGAAAAAAATGTTTAATAAATATTAAAACTTTTTACGAAAACTAATAGCTAGCTCTGGACTTATTAGTTTATTATACACCACTTACTTGCCCTTTTTTCTTCAAGGCAGCCACCTAGTAAAAGTAATAAAGGTTAATTTTTGTAACTTATAATCAAACTTGTGGTACTTAAGAAGTGCACCCTTTGGATAATAAATAAGAATTGATGAGTATATTTTACCACATTGTACGAAAGCTAATACGTAGCTCTCCACTTACTATTTTATTATGTCCCACTTATTTGCCTATTTTTTTCTTCAAGGCAGCCACCTAGTGAAAGTAATAAGGGTTGATTTTTGTAACTTATATTCAAACTTGTGGTACATAAGAAGTGCATCCATTTGGATAATAAAAATAAATTGTTTAATAAACTTTAAAACTTTTTACGAAAACTAATAGATAGCTCTCCACTTATTTGTTTATTATGCCCCACTTATTTGCCTAATTTTTTCTTTAAGGCACTCACCTAGTGAAAGTAATAAGGGTTAAGTTTTGTAATTTATAATATGACTTGAGGTACATAAGAAGTGCATCCTTTTGGTTAATAAATAAAAATTGATGAGTATATTTTTACACGTTGTTCGAAAATAATACGTTGCTTTCCACTTATTTGTTTATTATGCCCCACATATTTGCCTCCTTTTTTCTACAAGGCAGCCACCTAGTGAAAGTAATATGAGTTGATTTTTGTAACTTATCTTCAAACCTGTGGTACATAAGAAGTGCATCCCTTTGAATAGTAAAAATAAATTATTTAATAGCATCCACCTAGTGAAAGTAATAAGGGTTGATTTTTGTAACTTATATTCAAACTTGTAGTACATAATAAGTGTTTCCTTTTGAATAATAAAAACAAATTGTTTAATAAATTTTAAAACTTTTTACAAAGACAAATAGATAGCTCTCCACTTATTTGTTTATTATGCCTCACTTATTTGCCTAATTTTTTCTTCAAGGCAGCAACTTAGTGAAAGTAATAAGGGTTGATTTTTTTGTACAAAATAATCAAACTTGTGGTACATAAGAGGTGCATCCTTTTGGAGGGTAAATAAAAATCAATCAAGATATTTTAAGACTTTGTAGGAAAATAAAAAGTAGCTCACCACTTATTTGTGTATTATGCCCCACTTTTTTGCCTATTTTTTTGTTCAAGTCAGCCACCTAGTGAAAGTAATAAAAGTTTATTTTTGTAACTTATAATCAAACTTGTGGTACATAAGAAGTGCATCCCTTTGGATAATAAATAAAAATTGATGAATATATTTTAACACTTTGTACCAAACTAATTCGTTGCTCTGCACTTATTTATTTATTATGCTCCACTTATTTGCTTATTTTATTCTTCAAGGCAGCTAGTGAAAGTAATAAGAGTTGATTTTTGTAACTTATATTCAAACTTATGGTACATAAGAAGTGAATCCCTTTGAATAATACTAATAATTTGTTTAATGAATTTTAAAACTTTTTACGAAAACTAATAGGTAGCTTTGCACTCATTTGTTTATTATGTCCCACTTATTTGCCTTTTTTTTTTCTTCAAGGCAGCCACCTAGTGAAAGTAATAAGGGTTGATTTTTGTAACTTATATTCAAATTTGTGGTACATAAGAAGTTCATCCCTTTGGATAATAAAAATAAATTCTTTAATAAATTTTAAAACTTTTTACGAAAACTAATAGATAGCTCTCCACTTATTTGTTTATTATGCCCCACTTATTTGCCTAATTTTTTCTTTAAGGCAGTGATGAGTGCGTATTTTTGCCCTCATTTAATGTTTAATTATAGGTATTTAATTGAATTTGTGTGCTTAAAGATTGATTTAATTGGGATTTCCTATAATTGGGTTTATTGAGCTTGAGATACAAAA
>Ga0214545_1011715_pt1 | contig 11945 bp, 8 predicted proteins | sample CNSS4metaG_FD_160064 | JGI IMG/M metagenome (GOLD analysis project Ga0214545, IMG submission 160064) | Root nodule microbial communities from cowpea collected in UCLA plant growth center, Los Angeles, California, USA - CNSS4 | ecosystem: Host-associated > Plants > Roots > Nodule | place: USA... | reverse complement strand
TTTTTTTTTTTTTTTTTTTTTTTTTTTATTTTTTTTTTTTTTTTAAATTTTAAAAAAAAAATATATTTAATTTTTTAATTTTAAAAATTTTTTTTTTTTTTTTTTAATTCAGCAAATCTTACAGATATGTCCCCTTAATTTTTTTATCTGTTTAAATTAATTTTAGTCTTCATATTTAACCGAACGATTTTAGTTTTTAAGTGTTACTGAATAATAAAAGTGGATCCCTACGTTAATTTCACATCGTAATTTAGTAGATTTTTTCAACATCAACCATCTCTTATAGGCTGATCTGATACTAAATTAAATGAAAATTATATTTATCTCCCGAAATATTATACTAAATCATTCCTTTACTTTTGAAATTATCTTTTCTATATTTTTAATAAAATGATATTCATTTTTCTTATTTTATTTAAAATTATCATATTTATTAAAATAAAATAAAATAAATTATAATATTGTTCAACTTGGAAAAGGTAAAAAGTCAGGGATCATATTCAACCTTAAAAGATATATTAATTAGAAGGCTTCGAGTTTGGACAATATTTATGTTCAACAAGAAAAAATAAGAAGAGTTTATAACACCTCAAAAATTTTATTCAGGAACAAAGCAACCTGGTGAACCTTAAATACACAATTTTATTCAAGATATTGAAAGTGAAAGTGGGGTATGGTAAGGGAAACACGTAAGGGAAGTTAAACCATCCATGCATGCACGTAAAAGAATCACTTATCTAAAAATCACATTTTCTAAATATTTAAAAGTAAAGTAGATGTGTTTATCATAATAAATGTTATAAATATATTTCTATTTATTTGATAGATAAAAATAATCATCCATAACGTGTTATTAAAATTGTAAATAATGAGATATCCTAATTCATTAATTATAGTTTTTTTTTTTATATTTACTATCAAGCATTCAAATCAAATTTAGTACTATTATCCAGACAACTTTTGTAGTCATTAAATATATGTTTTAAAAGGAATTACTTTTAACTTTAAAATATAACTAATTATTCTATAGAACAAGCTGGTCCAAGTCCATTTTGGTCACGGGCTAAATTGGTTGGGCCAAGAATGGTCTAATTCAGTTTAGGTTTTTCTTCGTGCACCCATCAAATTCCTTTCTGCACCCAATAAATTGGATTTTGCTTTCCGGAACATATTATACCAATTCCGGAAATATCTTTTCGGAAAACAGTCATCCCATCCCTATTCCAGATCAAAATTTCTGAAAGCCTGTGATGGGTGCAGGAAGAAATGAATGAGTATCAATACAATCCTAAATGAAGATATCCAACCCTTATAAGATTGTGTCATATTCGAATTACAAAAGTTGGAAATGAATGTGTGTAATACATGAAATGAAATCAAACCAATAAAATAGTCTTTGGAAACGAAAATGGAGAGGAAATTTTTTTCTGAAGCTCTATAGTAAAATATTCTGAAGAAAATGGAGGGAACCAACAACATTAAACCCTGTAAAACTAACTGACATTGATATTTTTTTCCAGACAAAAATTTACATGTTCTTTCTATGGATTGGTTCTACTTCATCTTGCAACACATAAATCAAAAATATACAAGAACTTGTATTGTATGTGAATGTGACATTAGTCTATTAGTTGCACAGCTGCAATAGAAGGTATCTTGTCTCTCAGCTTCTGTGTTAAGGCAACACGAACTGTGGAAACCCCAGCTGCAGGTCCACTTAGCCGAACTTTCACAACATAATCATTCATCTCAACAAGCTCTAATATTCCTCCCCCAGTGCCAACAAGGTATGGTCTAATTTCAGAAAGAACCTGAAAAAATTAACAACCTTAAAGACCAACAATCCAATACCTTAAGCAACAGCAAGTACTGACTAGTACTATGAATCCTACAACATGTCTGCATAACATAAAAGTTGTGGTTAAGTTGCATTAGATGAGATGAAAATTAGTGATTCAAGAGGCCGATGAAATTGTAGAAATGCATTAAATTATGCAGTGCAAGAAGTTTCCCATACTTTTTCTACATTTTCTTCTGTTAACTGGAGACCAGTTTCAGTGTCCATTATCTGTTCCACTTCCATGATTTCAGGTATCTTGTCTCTGAGGCGAGTTTCTATTCCCATTTTCAATGTCATGGTTGAGCTAGGACATGATCCACATGCCCCTTGTAGCTTGAGGACAACAACAAGACCATCTATCTCATGTAATGCCACATTCCCTCCATCAGCCATCAAGCCAGGCCTTACCTCATCCAAAACCTTCTCCACATTATCTTCTGTCAGTGGCAGTGCACAGATTGGGGAAACAACAAATCCTGCAACATAACAATGTGAGTGCCACAATCAACTATGATATCTATCTACTCACACACACCCTTTCAAACCTACTTTGCTGCACAATTGAAATTCATCATCAAATAGCATTACTCACACTGTCAAACCCCATTTCTTTTTTCTCATTAGGCAAATTTAATAATTCACAACACTAACCAACTTCAGACTTGTAACATTTGCAGGAAAACATTTATGATGTAAAATTCCAGTACTCATTTAGCATCATGGTAAAGTAACAATCAGTGTAATTATTCAATTTTCTAACAGATGAACATCTTGAGTAATGAATGCATTGGAGTAACCAGCACCTGCTTTGCTTAGTCGAGCACGATCCGAGATAACCCCAAAAAATTGCTTTATATTGATTTGATGACCCCTGATAAAAACAGTGTCTTTTGACGAAAATCCTCTGGTATTTGCCACTGGGTTCTAGAAAAACAAAAAATTGAATCACAGACCAACGAATTGAGACGTGCCCATTACCAAACTAAAGAATCCTGGTATAAAACAAAAAAAAAAATGGGAAATAACCGGAACTAATAGCAAAGTAGAAACGTACCTTAAGAGACAATAATCGGTGAGTTGGATAGAACATTGCAATTGTTCTTGTTGCATTGAGGCTTTGAGATATTGAAGTTGAAAGTGCACCACCCAACAACATCTGAGTGTGAGTGGATAACACAGAAAACTACCATAAGAATTTGAACATCTGAAACTGAAATTATTTTGGTTTATATAAAATGTTGTATCAATGTTCAGTTTTGATATCAGTAGCAGAGAAGGAGAAGCTGATAGCTCGCGTTTCTTGATTGGCTGACATTGATTCTTTGTGATGATAAAAGAAAATAATATAATAAAGTCTGTGGTCAGAACTGAACCATGCAAGCCAAATTCTGCACAATGTGGGAAGGACAAAACGGGAATTTCGAGATGTATGGAGCTGCAGAACAAAAATACGGAGGTGGAGGAAGTAACAGTCCACAAATCAAATTGCAGAGCCCAAGACTGCATATTTGGGATTGAATGAAGGTGACTGTTATTCTTGCCCTTTTTTTCACCCCTTTTATTAAATTATAAGGAATTATCATTTTGGATAAAATATTTTTTATGCTTTTAAAATGTGTAAATTATAATATAGGGAAGACATTTAATTCACTAAAGTAATTATTTTAATAGTTTGAATTTAATGTCCGAATATTAATAAGACATTTGTTTTTGTGTATGATCAGGTATGTGATAACAAATATTAACTCTAACTTTTCGTAATTTTTTTATTTTTTATTTATTTGTAAGTCTCTCTACAAATATTACTGGCTTATGTTATTGTTATCGATGTAAATATTACAATGAGCAATTAAGATTAACAACAAAATAACGAGTAAAATATAAAATAACTTATTTGACGAACTTTTAAATATATATTAAAATAAAAAAAAAATAAATGAACCTTGGGTTTGAAAAAAAAAAGAAAATTTATTACCAAACCCGTCTATTTTAAATTAATAATCGTTTTAAAGCAGCATTTTGGAAAATCTTACTTTAAACAATTAATTTATAGCTTTTTGGGTACTTTAGCTCTCTTTCACAAAGTTGTTTATGTTCTTTATTCACATAAATGTTCTGTAGGTATTTGATAGAAATATTTCGGGATGCTTTGACACATAAACCAAAATGAATATTATTGGTTAAATATTTCAATTAGAAAATTATGAATTTATCTTTTAACCTTTAATGTCAGATTGTTATATATAAACAATCTTCTAAAAGTGAAAAATATTATTTTAATATAAATTCCACAAATATAAATATTTTAACATTAAAAACAATTATTTATATAAGAAATCTCTCCGATCAAAAGAAAAAGTGGTATTTGTAAGATTTATATTACCGAGGATAAAACTTTGATTTAGAAGATGGTGGAAGAAAAATCCAAGATGAAGTAATTTAAGTCCAATCAGTACAACAAATCTATCTTTCTGGGCCAGGACAAGGAAACAAAGACCAAAACAGATCAATCGAAAGAAAATGTTAAAACGTACGAACAAGCTTTTCAGAAATGCACCAAACCCTAAACTTTACTTTTTCAACTACATTTCTTCCTCTTCAAACCATGTCATGTTTCTCCCTCCACTCACCTACCTCATTAGTTACAAAACTTTTTCTAAGAAGTAATCTATATTAAATTGTATGGTTAATCCTGATTCACACAATACAAGTACCACGAAATTGTACAAAAACAAAGAAACCTTAATCATGATATAGTTGATTTAGGTTGTATGTTAATTAAATGATCCGTTAAATTTTATTGGAAATTAGAGTACGAAATATTATCAAAAATTCAATTATAAATTTAAGACTCACATAGAGTAAAGATAAAAAAAATTAAGGGTTAAATATATTTTTGGTTCCTCAACTTTCATAAAAATTGGAATTAGTCCCTCCTCGAAATTTTAGTCCAATTTAGTCCCCAAACTTCAGAACTTCGTGAATTTAGTCCTTTCAAGCAAATTTTGTTAAGTTTATTTATAGTTTCAAACGCATCTCATGATAGCATTTGAAATGTTTACATTATTTGACACATTTTTTCTTCAATATTAGTTAAGAAACTATCATGAAACGCATTTGAAACGTCAAATAAACTTAACAAAATTTTGTTAAAAGGACTAAATCTACGCAATTTTGAAGTTGAGGGAATAAATTAGGTTAAAGTTTCAAAGAGAGACTAATTCCAATTTTTACTGAAAGTTGAGGGACAAAAACATATTTAACCCAAAAATTAATTAACATATAATAATAAAAATTAAAAAAACCTACTATTTCAAGATTTTGAGTCGAAAATTGTATCAATTTCTTATCTAGATTATGTTTTATAAATTCATTATTGTAAGTTTATATTTTATATATAAGAACAAAAACCAGTTGAAAGTGGTATCAATTTCTTATATGAGTTGAATTTATGTCTCATTACTATTATATGTTTAAGTAAATTATCTCTTGAAACATTCATCAAACCTTTGATATGTAATCAAATACTATTAATCTTTTTGTAAATTAAAAGGTATTGAACACATGGTTTAGAAACTTTTTTTTTTTTGAATTGTTGAGAAAGATGAGGTTAAGAAAGAAGTGATGATGTGAGTGTGAATGAGGGAGGTAGGTTGTGGAGCACTGAATTAGCCACAAAGGTCATGTCAAGTTAGCCACTAAACACACAAACACAACACACTCTTGCTTTGGTATTGTCACTAAGGTTGGCCACAAGAAGAAGAAGAAGAAGAAAGAAGAAAAAAGAAGAAAAAGAAAATGAAGTGAGTGAGATGCAATGCAAGAAAATGTATGAAGCACAATCTAAGTCATGGAACAAGACTTGTAACTCATGAATATCTATCTCCTTTTGACCAAGAAAAAAAGTAACCCTATCCTATCCGACCAAAAGAGATGTTCCCCCCACCCCTCCTTTTCATCTTCATTTTCCAAATCAATAATGCAACTTATTATTTTTTTTTATAACCTAATCTCATTTTACTCTTTCATATATATGCTATGCTGCAATGTGGAATCAAAACCAAAGGTGTGATTAGACACCAATATGGACATTTTTTTTTCCTTTTAATTTTTTGTCTTTCTCCTCTTCAAAATTTCATGTATGTGGCATGACCTACCTCTTTTCAGTTATGGCTGCATATAATATATGTAGTTCTATTAAATCTTTTTTATGTCAACAAAGAGCAACATAATTGAATTTGTCCCAAAACCACTCAATTGAGAAAGCAGTTATAGGGGTCAAAACAAAAATAAATTTTGCTTGTATAATATAATATGGATATAACATAAATATAGATATTTATAAATAAATTATGTATAAATAATATTATACAAAAAGGGTTATTTTATTAATAAAAATTTCAAAAGGGTATATAGTGTTTTGAAGAAAAATAAAGTTTTCGTGAAAAGTTGTTAGCACTATATTTGTTGGTCTTTTTTTGTCAATTGTACGGAAATTTCTAAATAATACACAGAAATTGAAAAATGTTTTATTAATATTATAATTGCACTGTAATATAGAAAAGGAGTTTCATTCATTTAAGAAATTTTTTATTAGTTTAAACTTAATGTCGGAAAGTTATTGTAAAATTCTTTCTATTATTGTGACCAAATATATGGTTACAAGTGAACTAATGACCTGGTTTTTTTTTTTTTTTTCATAAAAGCCTTTATTCTTTCCAGTTTTGAAAGTCTCTTCATAAAAACTATGGACTATAAGTATTAAAGATAATAGTTAAGATTAACAAAAAAGCAATCTTAAAAGACTTCACAAACAAACAAGGCCAATTATATATATATGACCAACTTTTCATACTTTTTTTTTTTTTTCAATTTGGAGACATATATAGAAAGATTTTTATTAATCTTGATTTTAACAAATAAATCTTGGGTTTGAAAAAAGAAAACTTTTTTTTATCAAACCCTTTTCATGTTAAATTAATATATCAAAGGAAAAAAAAAGTGTTAATCTTTACTTACATTTACATCAAGAAAAAGCATCCTTAATCTTAATAAACATTCCTTGCCCCTCTAAACTCAATGGATCTATTCACCAAACACATGGACAGATTGTTCGAAAAAATTTAATTTTCTGATATCTTAAAAATAAACAGATTCCTTAAGAACAAAAGAACAATGCAATCAAAGTTTCAGATTCTTGTCTGTTGTTCCCTTCTTTCTAAATCACAATACAACCCTTACTCAATGCTTCCTCCATGTGGTGGTAACACAACACCAACTTTATTGTGGATCTTTGCAACTCCAATAACATAATTACTCTTAAAAAATAGTAATAAAATTTCACCCCCAAATAAAAAGAACACCAAACACGACAATAAATAAATAAATAAATAAATAAAATTATCTTAAGGTTTGGTATGCCCTAAGGGTATGCAATGCATGGAATTTTGTAGTAGAATCTAATTCAAATGATGAAAGAGAAAAGCAATAATTTGAATGAAAAAGAAAAAAGAAAAAAAGGTGAGAGGCAGTCTGTGAAAGAAAAGAGTGTCCTTGTATTGTAACGAATAGAAGCACTTTGTTGTTGATTTGATATTTTATGACAGAATGAGGAATGAGAAGGAAAGATATTGTAGATAAATAGAATAATGTTGTGAACAATAATTGAGGATTAGGGTTTATAGAAGATTAAGGAAGTGTGAATGCAAGGAGTGGAAGATATTATTATAAATGAAGAGAGGGTATTGGATCCAGAGAAGATAAGCCTTCATCCCAAAATGGAGAGATTCCTTTTGTCCTTTAAATATCAATTTTTATGTTCTTATTTTAATCTTTCTTGGTGGGGAACTCCTAACCAGAATCTGATGCATTGAATGTGGAGGCTGAATTGGATCCAAACTTTTCTTCTTTTTTTTCAGAATAATTAATCATCATGCTAATTATATTTTTACTTCATCAACCAACCTCTGTGATGATTCCTTTCCCTATATTTTTTTTATTTATTTATTTCTTATAAACACATTCTATAAAATAATTTATTTATAGGCGTGGCTTGTGTCACACCAGAATTAGATTACCTCAAAGAAAACATAAACAACTTTGCTTTTCTGTCATGGAGATTTTAGACACCACAAAATCAATAGTGTTTTGACTTTCCCATTACAAATTTTAGATCATTTTCAACTTCAGAACCCCATTTTAGACACATATATAGATTCGGATTCAGAAATTTTTTTTGTCAAAAAAGTCACGTAATTTTTTCTTAATTTTCCAAAAATAAATATATAAAAAAACCCAGTTAAAATTTAGTAAAATCACATGTTTTCTTTTTATTAAAAAGTTCACCTTTTTATATTTTAATAGTACTAACGAATTTAGAAAAATCTTCTGGTTTTTCATCAAACACATGAAAAAACTATAGTTTAGCTTTTCTGTAGCACAACTAAACTGTGATTTGTGGAAGGTGATACTAATTCCAAAGATGGTAACACTGGGTTTAATTTAATTTAATTTAATGTATGCTTTTGGTTGAAATATATACAGGTTGGCCTATATTAAAATAATGTTTTATATGATATAAATATAATAAAGGTATGATGGTCATGGGATCCCTTTTATCTGAAGTAATGTATATGCTCTCATTGGGCATTGTGATCAATCAAAAGAAAAAAAAAAAAAAGATGAATTTAACTTAGCATGCTTAAGCAAAAAGCTCAATCCTGAGTCAATTGCTTCTTTAATCAACCAAACCAGAAGCCTATTAGTGAAGCCACATGAAGAAAAAAAAAAGAAAGAAAAAAAAAATCTTAACTAATCAACACCAACTGATCCCAAAACATGTCAAATCAGAAAGTGAACATTAGATCTTCTGCACTCTGGTTGGAACTTAGACAGAACATGATAAGAGGAGTACTATGAACATTTTACAAGGTTGGGTGAGTGACAATTGTCACCCCCACAATGTGTTTCGACCCCACACATTTTTCTGGTCACACCTTATCAACAAGGCATCCATGTGAGAGTGAGTGACCCTTGTATTATTTATATATATTATTACACAACAAAGTGGCACACAATTGTTGAAATTTTGTGAACAACTAATTTGAAGGGACCAATCATGTATAAAGTTAATATTTTTATACAGTGGGGGGCCACAGGGTTGTAAAAAAATCTGCTACGTTTTTTTAGATCCAATTGAAGATTTTTGTTATTAGATTGTGTGGGTGTTTTGATTGGTTAAATTAAGGAGGTTTGTTTCCTCAACTACATTCTATAATTGAGGTAGGGGTGGGGCACATTGACAAGAACATTCTAAATACCAAATTGGTTCATAATTAAGTAGTTTTTTTTTTTCTTTCTCGGAAACTGCCAAAACCTGAAGCAATTGTGAATGGTGAAGTAACCCAGATGGTAGCAAGTAAAGAGGGAAAGAGAAGGTTTATGTGAGTAGTCATTATGCACTTATTTGGATTTCTATAGTGCTCAAAGAATCTATTTTTGTTTCGGTGGGGATGATCTCATCATGTTATCGATGACCAAGAAAATATTATAAACAATATGAGTGCTACCTTTATATTTATAGTAACTTGTTTGGATAAAACTTTTTTATAAAAAAATAAAATGAAACTAAATGTTGAAATTCTTACGTCGACTACAAATAAAGTCAATTCATAATATAAAAATAGATACAATTTTTACCTTACAAATCGGTTATACGGGATTGAGTTAAAGGCTTAAAGTCCACTTCTAATACTAAATTTGTTTGTGAATTAAAATTTTAGTTCATAATGCAGAAACTTTATTCTTTATATACTTTTTAAAAATTTTATTTTTAATTTGTGTATTAGCTATAATCTTAAGTTATATATAAAAAAAGTTCTTTTTCCTTTCTAGAAATGTTTACAAAAAAAATTGTTTAAAATTATTTTTAATATATTGTTTTTAGTTTGTAAATAATTTAATTTTTCTTGTTAGCTCCCGGTGGTTCTTATAGTTTAAAATATTTTTTGTATGTTAATATATTTTATTTTTGTAATCAAGTATAATTGGTAGTTATTGTCTACATTTAATTTCTTAATTTAAAAAATTAAAAATTTCTTTTTCTTTTGTTTATAATTGAGTTAGTATTGTTTTAGTGACAATTTTGTTTCCGTTTGTAAGTTTTGTGCTATAAACAAGATTTTATAAAAATATTTATTTTATATGATTTTAAGTAAGTTCCGTTGAGAAAAAAAAAAATTGGAACTTCAACATACAATACCCACCCATCAAACAAGCATCTTTAGTCCTTTTTGTGAGGTCAAACACCCAACATAGTTTATATTTTGAACAATGTTTATTTTTCTTACAAACTGATTGATAAAATGTCTCTTTAGATTCGATTCTGTTTTACATTGTTTTAGATGATGAATTTAAAATGAATTATCATTCATTTTTTTTAAGATTATAATTTTATATTTTATTTTAAACATTAATATTATGAAGCAGCTTATTAGACAGTTCTCATCAAGGAATGGTATAAAATGATAACTAAGTAACTTTAATGTTACTTAGTTATTTACCTATTGAGGTATATATTTAGATGTTAGATTACACTTAAGACTTTTATTTAGAATTTTGGATGTTAACTATTTAATTGTGTTAAAAATTATAGTACAATTTAGAGTAACCATATAACTCAAGATACAATACAACGTTCATAGTGCAAATTAAAAAAATTCATCACATGAACTTACTTCTAATGATACTGTTTTATAACTTACATATAGATTTGTACATAAAGCATAAATACATTATGTTATTTATGATTATCTATAGTTCAAGACATCATATAGAAATTTATTTCAATTCATTGATTAAAAATGTGCGTTTGGTTTCGCGTCACATTGATGAAGAATTGATTTTTCAACACAGAATGGTTATATGTTTGATTTCAAAATCAATTTAGAAGTAAAAAATTCATGTTCAAAGATAAACAAGTAATATTAACTTCTTTATTGATGAAATAGATTCAGTTCAAATCAATTTTTCAACGCATGACCAAATTGCGATGAAGAGATTAACGTGTTTAATGAGTTTTTTAGCGAACATTTTATATACACTTGATGTTATTTTATATTCATAATGATTTTTTCAAATGTAAGAACTTGACTAGTTACATCATGATTAGTCAAAGAACATTGTCTATATGAAAAAAAAATGATATAAACACTTGAAATATTCAATACATCCAACAAGTGATATAGAAGTTTATCTCAATTATTTGATTGAAAATTTAAAATTAAGATTGTTGTTCAATGAAGAAATTAATGCGTATGTTGTGTTTTCTAACAATTCTTTTTATATGCACGTCATGTTATTTTATATTCATTAGTATATGAAAAAAAAAGTGATATAAGTAAGTGCTTGAATGATAGAAGAAAACATGTGATATAAATACTTAAAACATAAAAGAAGAAAGACATGTATGATTGAAGTTAAAATTTAAGAAAATAATTAATTATATTAATATTATTTTTAGAAAATATAATTCATCATACTAGTTAATAATGATAATCATCTTTAAATTAACTATGTATATAATTATTGTTAGAATTATAATAAATATTATAATCATTGTGATTATTAATTAACACTTTCATCATAAACTATATCTTTTCATTCACTCTTTATCCATTACCATTTTTTACTATTATTGTCACTGACTCCTCATTTTCTTAAAACAATGTTTTACCACAATAATTACTTATTATTAATAGTAGTAGTATCACTATCAATACTATTACTATCATTTTTGGGTGTCAAAAAAATTTGTATTCGTGAGTATTTAAGGATAAAATCCGCAATGGATAGAAAATGAATATTATAAATGAATACCTATAGGTAACGAGTTTTAAAAAAATCTTCATTTTTTTTTTGTAAATTATCATTGAACACTATTTAAATAGACTATTTGCACTTTGTTTAAAATTTATGAATAATATGCATTGTATTTTTATTTAAATTTATGATTAAAATATGTTGTTAAATATTAAATTTTTCTTTCTGAGAATATATATATATATATATATATATATATATATATATATATATATTTTTTTTTTTC
>Ga0214545_1011714_pt1 | contig 11946 bp, 11 predicted proteins | sample CNSS4metaG_FD_160064 | JGI IMG/M metagenome (GOLD analysis project Ga0214545, IMG submission 160064) | Root nodule microbial communities from cowpea collected in UCLA plant growth center, Los Angeles, California, USA - CNSS4 | ecosystem: Host-associated > Plants > Roots > Nodule | place: USA... | reverse complement strand
AAAGAAAAAGACCATGTTTTTCCTTACCTTAGGGAGAAAGAAGGAGCTAGTGGATTATGTTGAGATTGGTTGAGGAATAAAGTGTGGGGGTGAGTATTTCCCCCACAAAGTTATAAAAATGGCAAAAGGAAAATAATTGTTGATGACAGAGTGTTGAAATGAAAAATGATTGCTGTCTGAAAAAGAGCAACAAAGGATAAAAGAAAAAAAAAGAAAAAGGGATTGTTTTTGAAATTATGCTCCATAATTCTTTCTACCTTACTTACTATTTCAAAAACACTAAAATCCTAAAAAAATTTCCTACCTTTGCCTTGGCCCCATTATAACCTGTGAAAAGTCCTCATGATTTTTGAATGCATGTTTTTTGAAAGCTGTGAATATTAGAGTCTTGCTAAACATTGAGAGTGTCTACTTACATGGGTATTTTGAGTGGAAACACAAGCCAAAACACTTGAGTGAATTTTGGTGAGAAAATATACATTTAACTTGAGTGTTTCTCTTTCATATTTGGTTATCTTGTAAACTCAAAAGCTTAAATTATATGTGAAAACAGAATCTTTCCGTTTGTATGTGCATGACAACATGAATTCTAGAAGATTGATTTGTTTCCATTTGTATTCATTCCTTTAATCTAGTGAAGATATGGAACAAAATACCTCAGAAAAAAGTTTTGAAATTGTTCAATTTTGCCCAAGAGTGCAAAAGGATAAGTATGGGTGTGTGATGAGTTCAAATTTTTTCCCTCATTTAATATTTAAATTTGGGGATTTAATTGAATTTTCTGTGCTTAAAGATTGATTTAATTAGGATTTGTGATTATTGGATTTATTGAGTAAGTTAGGTAAAAATGGCGTAAAAATTTATTTTAGTTGCATAAAATATTATTGGATATTCTAACGTTTGTTAATGCAGCTGGAATTTATTTTTGGTCATTAATAGTGTGGATTTGAAATATTCAAAGTTACAAAATGAGTCCAAAATCAGGAAATTCTAGAAAAGAATAAATCAGGAGTTAAATGCACCCCCAGATTTTATTTGGACACTCCTACTGCAAGTGGACCACAAAAACCTGTTCTGCACCCCCAGTTTTACTAAGTTGTACCCCTTCTACCACTTAAACTTCATTCACTTAGATGCTGCCATGTGACAATCCCCAACATTCAAATCTGACCAATCATACACTGCCACGTAATCATCTCCTTCATCTCACACATGAAACCCTAACCCTAATTTCAACCACCATGACCAACCATGCTGGCAGCCGCCGCTCTTCCTCCGACCACCGTGAGCACCTGTAACGCACAACTGCACATCACGCTGCACCACCTGCTCCACCACAACAGTAGCACCATCTCTATCCACACGCAAATGCAGCGAGGCACCGCGACGCGCCACCTCCATCACGACCATCTTCTTCGCAGCGCATCCTCCACATTCCTGAATACGAGGCCACCACCGTCATCCATTCAAGCTGTTGCACCTGCGCATCCTTCACGCTGCCGCCACCACGAACCAGAAAAGACGCGCACCATAGATCTGCAACTGCACCATCAAGCTGCAGCAAATCGCGACGCGCACCTGCACCTTGCGGAAACCTGCAACCACGCACCACCATCTCGCGCACCAGCAGCCACCGCAGCTCCAGCACGCACCAACACCAACAGCAACGTGAGTACGAGCTTTCACCAGCAGCCACCGCAGCTCCAACACGCACCAACACCAACAGCAACGTGAATGTGAGCTTTCACCGCAACCACCATGCAGAAAACGCGAACCATATCGGAGAAGCAACGTTTTCACCTTCGCGCCTTCATCATCTTCACAGATCCGCATCGCGCCGGAATCCATCTGCACTAAGTTCATCGTCCTCACTGCAGTTCCGTCAACTTCCTCGCGCGCCACCAACGCAGCGGCCATGGCAGCCATTTCTCCGCCACCGTCAAGCCTCAATGGAGAAGAAAACGCAATCGCCACCGCGAACCACGTCGGAGCAGCCGCGCCGTCACGCATAGCCAAGGGAGGGAGAAGAGTGTGAGAGTGAAACCCTAATTCTGGGGAGAGACTCTACGCCACGTGTCAGGCTGCTATTGGACAGTCAAACTAGTCAACTGGTCAACACTGGTCAACATTGGTCAAATGGTCAAAGTCAACAGTCAACTCTGGTCAAAACTGCGAAAATGGTTAAATAAGAGGGTCAGAATTGGAAATTGGACAGAGATTAAGTTTCCAATTAATTAAATAAAGATAAAATATTTTAACAACCGATAGATAAAGTCCAAGTCCAATTGAAGCCTATTTAAAGAGGCCTAAGGGAGCAAAAGAGGGGAACTGAGACACTTAGCAACTCTCTGGTTTTGGAAAATACCGTCATCTACCACATCTTCCTTCTTCCTTCATATTTTCTTTCCTTCATCATATTATTATCATGTTTTTCATCAAAGCCATGGAGGGCTAAGCTTTTAGGGTTGATTCCACTATAATTTCTTAATTGGATTCTGAGGTTAGATGAATTAACTTATTTGTTCTTTTGATTCTTGTTGAGATTTATTTTTTATCTATGTCTTTTAGTTCTTTAGTTAAAGCAATGATTTTTACATTATAGCAAGTTAGCATACTGTTAAATCTAAAGAATATAACAATCATATGAGTCTACGGGTTTTTGAATTTTAATTAAGACGTTACTTTGATTAATTTTTAGAAACTTTCATATGATTGCATGAGTTTTTGCTAATAATTGAGAAGTTACTTTGATTAGAGGTAGAAACTTAGATTAGAATTAATCAAGAAGTTACTTTGATTAATTAACTTTTTACTAGATATAAGGTCTAAAAGAATAGACATGATTAGGACTAGTAATGTTTAATTGAGAAGTTACTTTGGTTAAATTTACTAGGACTAATCTACAAAGTTCTTACTTTTAATTGAGAAGTTACTTTGGTTAAAAGTGAGGACGTCACCAAATTAATTAAGAAGTTACATTGATTAATTTGAAATCTTAAACAAGGAATCAATAACAATAATCTTTAGAAAACCAATGATGAATCCTATTTTGGAAGAGCAATGGAATTGACCTATTTACTATTACTATTTTTACAATATTTTATTTGCGTATCAATTATTCTTTGTTTATCAAAACCCCATATTTTCATGGTTACTAGTTTTATTTGCATTTTTATAAGAGTAAAATATTTGAAATCAATTACGTATTCGTTGTGAGACGACTCAGGGTTATCTTAACCCTAACTAGTTTGTTCACTATTAATTTGGAAATACTGAAGTTGCTAAAGTTAAGTAGTGATAATTTGATCGCCTAACAACAACGATATCACCAATACCCACTCAACTGCAATGGATGTCACTATCACATAGTAATAGATTTTAAAAATTAAGAAATAATTACATGACTCATTTAAAAAAGAAAATAAAATTAATGAAACACACTATGGTACAATTAAATGTCATAACCATTGCTAACAGTATTGGGTTTTCAAATCCTAGGCAATAGTGGGGGTTTCAAAAACCCCAGGAAGTAGTAGGGGTTTGTAACCCTATGCAGTAGTGGGGGTTTCAAAAACCCCAGGCAGTAGTGGGGGTTTCAAAAACCCCAGGCAGCAATGGGGGTTTCAAAAACCCCAAGCAGTAGCGGGGGTTTAAAAACCCCAGGTAAGTTGCGCTTTACCAGGGGTTGCTAAAACCCCCTAGTAATCTGTTAGTCACGCTGGCTCTTCTAAGGAATTGTAAACCCCTGGTAAAGCCATTAGTGGGGGTTAAAACCCCTAGAAACATTAAATATAACCCCCACTAAAAATAATTATTTTTGTAGTGAATGAACAAATCAAATATAGCATTTTAAGAACTAATATATACGCTTAACCACCTCTACAGTAATTTCTTTCAAATAATTGGTCAATCATAAGTAATTAGGACTTTCTTGTAGTACAATATTTCAATTAGAAAACTTAGAATGTTATCAAATTTAATAAAATATAATAATATTTTCTATTCTTAATTTAAAATGTTTTTTTAAATATGTATTTATGGTTGAATATTTCTCAATGTATCTATATATTTATATTTTTTATTTTTTAGACAATGATAATTTTACTAATATTTCATTATCTTTTTTTTTATTATATTATATTTCAATTATGAAACTAAAAACATTTATCAAAACAATTAAAAAAGATACTTTTTCTTTATTTTGAAATTAAAATACTTTGAAAATGCTTGTGTATTTTTTAATTTTTTCTCATTTTTAAATATAATTCTATTATAAGATTTTTAAATTTTTTATTTTTTTTAAATTTCTCCCTTAAGATTTTTAGAAAACTTGATGTTATTAATATTTTTTCTTATCTTCTTTTTATATCACAAGATTTCAATTAAAACAATTTAAATTTTTATCCAATAAAATAAAAAAAGTAACTTTTTTATTTTTATTTTTTAGTTTAAAATATTTTAAAAATATTTATCTATTTTTAAATATTTCTCATTTTTGAAATATAATTATACTATAAGCTATTTGGTTAATTCATATTTTTTCAATTTTAGAAAATGATACTTTGGTAATATTTTATTAAGTCTTTTTTTTCTGTAGCAAAGATTTCAATTAAAAATCATTTAAAACTGATCAAATTATGTTTTTATGATAAAAGATTTTCTTTTTCTTTTAAGATATAACAAGTTATTCTTTTAAAGATGTAAAAAGATAAAAGATATAACTAGAACATAAAATTCAATCAATGTAATGCAATAATGTCGAGTAATAAACATTGAAAAATTAAATTAAATGATACATCCAATTTGGTATTTTTTTAATTTATTTTATGAATATGTTTTATATATTATGATTACCACAACCATTATTATAATAATATTTTATTCTGGAACATCCCATTTAATACTTTTTCACGCGATCAAATAAAACATTATATTATGATTAAGCACAGCAGATAGTAAGGAGAACAGACATATAGAATATACAGCTGGTACAGTCATCCAAAACATATCCTATGAATTCCTGATGAAGAACATAGGTACTCAAACATAAACGAAACATCTCAAAACTCCATAGTATCTAAACTACGAGAACTACCACGAAACCGCTAAACGACCAATCAATTCCTATTAGGGAGAGGGGCATCTTCATCTGGACTCGGCCCTGCTCACACCAACAGCAGGTGATCATAGCAAGCAGAAAGCATAAGGAAAAACAGACATAAACAAGAAGGGTGAGCTAACTAAAATCAAGAGGAATCATACAATTCATATCAAAATGATCAATCAAAAACATATCACAATTATATATATAATTCTAGACTCGATATCCGGATTGTGTAAGCGACATTGAGCTCTTGGTGGCTTGCACCTGTGAAGCTTCCCAAACTTTGCAGAGTTTGGACACAAGCAATTATCACCCAACCACTCACAGGGTAAGTCCCCTTCGTGTCTAAGACTCAATCAAATCCAAAGACTAGGACCTCCTGCTACTCCTCACGACATAATCCATTCTACTCTACATGAGCGTGAATGATTATTAGAGTTTCAGGATACCATCCAATACAGATTCCTCATGTCCTTACACACTAACAAGCTCTCATGAATTTCCCTTGAAATTCCATTCCAAACACAACTTCTCATAATTCATATTCATTAACTTTTCAATACTCACTACATATATAAAAAAAAACATTCCAAACATAAGGAGATCAACTACACTAAATTAATATAATTCATATCACTTCACTCCTTAAAATAGGGCTCCAAGCAATCCACTGTAGTGGCGCTCGCTCAAGCTAGAAAATCTAGCCTAGGCGAGAGGTTGTCTCGCTTAGGCGAGTCAATCTCGCCAGGGCGAGGCTCTAACAATGGCAAAATTAAAAACCTGGGCGAACTCTCGCTCAGGCTAGGCTGGTTCGCTTAGACGAGGGTAGCTCTCGCTTAAGCGACCCTAGCTCGCCTAGGCGAGACTTCGCGCAGGAACAGGGGTGGCTTTCCTGGTGTTTTCACTCAGGCGAGAGCCACTTGCCCAGGCGAAAATACTAGATTGCGAGTTTGTTCCGAAATGCAAGAGTCCAGGTTTATCACAAGATCATCATAAACGGAAATCATGCAATTCAATCATCAATTAAATGCTTAAACATGCGGTTCAGACTCATCAAAACAAATTTTAAACGATTTTGACTAAGAATTAGCTAGCTCCCCTTACCTTTGGAATTTTCACAAGCAAAGACTCTTCAACCAAGAGAACACCTCAATCTCCCAACCGAAGGCACTGAATTACAATTGCCAATGGTGAGAACAGATCCTACCACAACCCAGAATGATGGAATTACCTAAAATTCTAAAATCAGAAGACAAGGGAGGAGTACAGGTTGACTTACACGTAGGGAAGGAAGGCTCAGCTTGGGGAAGTGGTTCTGATCTAGCTTCAGTCCCAAATTCTGCAACAATAAGAAGGATTTTAGACCTACTGCAGTGAATTTTGGGTGATTTCTGGTAGAGAGAAGGTAGAGAAAGAAAAAGGGAAGGAGAGAGTATTAGGGGAGAGTGTGGGCTGTTTTTAGTGAAGTGGGTGGCAGAGAGGGGGTTCTCACATATTCTACAATATTTTCTTAATTATCAACAAAATTACAAATTATTTTCAAGTAATAAAAAATAAAAATTTAAATGAAATGATACACCACTTTGTTATTCTCTTTCAACAATTGAAAAGAATGTGTTATAATCTAACTTACCACAATTGAAGTACAATTAGGTTAAAAAATTATTGACGTAATGAACAAATCAAATATAGCATTTTAAAAACTAATATATACGCTTAACCACCCCTACAGTAATTTCTTTTAAATAATTGGTCAGTCATAAGTAATTAGGACTTTCTTCTAGTACAATATTTCAATTAGAAAACTTAAAATGTTATCAAATTTAATAAAAAATAATAAGCTTTTCTATTTTTAATTTAAAATGCTTTTTTAAATATGTATTTATTGTTGAATATTTCTCAATGTTTCTATATACTTATATTTTTTATTTTTAAGACAATGATAATTTTACTAATATTTCATTATCTTATTTTTTTTTTATTATATTATATTTCAATTATGAAACTAAAAAAAATTATAAAAAAATTAAAAAATATACTTTTTCTTTATTTTGAATTTAAAATACTTTGAAAATGCTTATGTATTTTTTAATTTTTTTCTCATTTTTTAATATAATTCTATTATAACATTTTTAAATTTTCTATTTTTTTAATATTTTTCCCATAAGATTTTTAGAAAACTTGATGTTATTAATATTTTTTCTTATCTTTTTTCTATGTCACAAGATTTCAATTAAAACAATTTCAATTTTTATCCAATAAAATAAAAAAAGTAACTTTATTTTTTAGTTTAAAATATTTTTAAAATATTTATCTATTTTTAAATATTTTTCGTTTTTGAAATATAATTATACTACAAACTTTTTAGTTAATTCTATTTTTTAAATTTTAGAAAATGATACTTTAGTATTATTTTATTAACTTTTTTTTATAGCACAAGATTTCAATTAAAAATTATGTTTTTAAGATAAAAGTTTTACTTTTTCTTTCAAGTTATAACAAGTTATTCTTTTAAAGATGTAAAAAGATAAAAGATATAACTAGAACATAAAATTCAATCAATGTAATGCAATAACGTCAAGTAATAAATATTGAAAAATTAAATTAAATGATACATCCAATTTGGTATTTTTTATTTTATTTTATGAATAAGTTTTATATATTATGATTACCACAATCGTTATTATAATAATATTTTATTCTATAATATTTTCTTAATTATCAATAAAATTACAAATTATTTTCATGTAATAAAAAATAAAAATTTAAATAAAATGATACACCACTTTGTTCTTCTTTTTTAACAATTGAAAAGAATGTGTTATAATCTAACTTACCACAATTGAAGTACAATTAGATTAAAAAATTATTGACGTAGCCTAACAATGAATAAATCAAATATAGCATTTTAAAAACTAATATATACGCTTCACCACCACCTCTACAGTAGTGTCTTTTAAATAATTAGTCAATCATAAGTAATTAGGACTTTCTTGTAGTACAATATTTCAATTAGAACACTTAAAATGTTATCAAATTTAATAAAAAATAATAATCTTTTCTATTTTTAATTCAAAATACTTTTTTAAATATGTATTTATGGTTGAATATTTCTCGATGTTTCTATATATTTATATTTTTTATTTTTTAGACAATGATAATTTTACTAATATTTCATTATCTTATTTTTTTATTATACTATATTTCAATTATGAAACCAAAAAAATTTATCAAAACAATTAAAAAACATACTTTTTCTTTATTTTGAATTTAAAATAGTTTGAAAATGTTTTTGTATTTTTTAATTTTTCTCATTTTTTAATATAATTCTATGATAAGATTTTTAAATTTTCTATTTTTTTTAATATTTCTCCCTTAAGATTTTTAGAAAACTTGATGTTATTAATATTTTTTCTTATCTTCTTTCTATATCACAAGATTTCAATTAAAACAATTAAAATATTTATTCAATAAAATAGATAAAGTAACTTTTTTATTTTTATTTTTTAGTTTAAAATATTTTTAAAATATTTATCTATTTTTAAATATTTCTTAATTCTAATTTTTAAATTTTAGAAAATGATACTTTAGTAATATTTTATTAACTTTTTTTTTATTAGCACAACATTTCAATTAAAAATCATTTAAAACTTATCAAATTATGTTTTTAAGATAAAAGATATTCTTTTTCTTTCAAGATATAACAAGTTATTCTTTTAAAGATGTAAAAGTATAAAACATATAACTAGAACATAAAATTCAATCAATGTAATGCAATAACGTCAAGTAATAAACATTGAAAAATTAAATTAAATGATACATCCAATTTGTTATTTTTTATTTTATTTTATGAATAAGTTTTATATATTATGATTACCACAATCATTATTATAATAATAGTTTATTCTATAATATTTTCTTAATTATCAATAAAATTACAAATTATTTTCAAGTAATAAAAAATAAAAATTTAAATGAAATGATATGTTAGCCCCTTTTTTCCAGCTTATAATTTGTTGGGCCTGGTCTTTTTGTAGGCCCAAGGCCAGCCCAGAAAGGGACGCCCAATACCCCCTTCCAGCTATTCATTATTCCACTTGTCTCCTTTTTCAGAAGCAGTCTCCCTCTCTCAAACACCCAAGACTTTAGATAGAGCTCTGCTAGGTCACAAAGATTGTTTCATCTTCGAGCTAGATACGGTGGTTTTGTCTCTTAGTAAGTTACTCCTCATGTCTGCCATACCCTTTCTTTCCCTTTCTAGTTGGGCGCTTTAGTTGCGTTAGAGTTCATCCTCTTATACTCGTTTTGGGTCCTGGGGTTTTTGTTTCAGCTCACTATCTTAGCTGGTGGAGCTGTTGTGCCTGGGTTACATTCTCTGAGTTACTGCTCCCTTCTCTTGTGCCTAAAAAGGTAAGGGAAGCTAGGTGTTTAAGTAATAAAGCGATTTTTGTATGTTTGAGGGTTGTTATGTGTTTCGGGTGCTTGAATGGTATATTAATCATGTTTAGATGGTTGGCTGGTAGTCTGGAGGTTACTTTGTGTGGTTTTTCCGCCTTGCATGCGTGGAATAGTGGGGGAGAACTGATATTCTCGCCCAAGCGAGTTCGTCTCGCCTAGGCGAGAATATCAAAGGCTCGCCTAAGGTTCTGCCTCGAGTGCTCGCCCAGGCGGCCCATTTAGGTTTCAGCGACACCCCGTCTTGCTCAGGCAAGATGGACTCACCTAAGCGAGAGCTCGTGAAATCTCACAGGGGCCACTGTTGTAGTCTCGCCTAAGCGAGAGCTTGTAGCTTAAGCGAGACAACTTCCCTCGCCTAAGCGAGGGCTCTTAGCTTGAGCGAAGCTGGTGCTGAATTGTGTTCTAACATTGTTCCCTTGTATGCTTGGGTGATTTATTGCATGATTGGCTTAAGTTGCCTCTTTAAACCATGAAGTATGTATATGGGTATGGTTTTTTGATTCATATGAATTGAAATTGGTATGTTGGCATGAGTACCACATGGATTTTGGGTTGTATGGTTGAGACTTTGCATGAGAATTGGATGTTTGAGATAAAGGTGGTGTATAAGGCATGAAACATGAATTTGGTGTGAGATAGGCGTAATTCCATGAGTCTCGTGGGGAGCTTTCATACTGACGTGTAGTGTATATATATTAGGGTAAGGATTCAAGTAAGGACTGCATCCTGAAACTCTAACGGGTCAGTGAGTCTCAAGTAGAGCAAACTGACTCAAGTGGTGAGAGTGGCGGGAGGCCTTAGTCTTTGGCAGGATAATTGCCTTAGATGCTTGAAGGCTAACCTTGTGTGTGGTAGGGTGAAACCCATTGGCAATGGCTCTGCAGAGCAGTATAGGCCACCACAAGTGCAAGCATCTAGTGAATCTGATCCTAGTATATTTATCCGGATAATTGAGTCATAGTGTCCTACTTGTTTGCTATAACATGATTCTCTGTGCCTACTATGTTGCATGCTTGGACTGTTTAAGCACTTGTCTGTTATACTATGATAAATTTAAATTACACTAGCTTACCCTTTCATTTTTATGTATGTTCTTGTCCTATTTTCTCTTTTGCGATGATCACCTTATTGGTGGGAGCAGATGGGAATAATGCGGGAGATAGGCCTGATGGTGGCAGCGGCGCGGTCTAGTGGGAGTGTTGTATGTTACTCTCAGGAGTGGTTTTATGGCCTTAGCGCCTATTGTAATTCCTTGCTCTAGGAGTATATTTTGGCAAAACTGTTAAACTTTTGGATCCTGATATGTCCATGGCATTGTAGTGTGCCTAAGTCTCCTTTAAAAGTACTCTCATGGATGACTGTAATAGTGGATTTTCTTATATGCACTGTTCATCGGATTGCTCTTGCATTTCTATAATTATGCGATGTTTTTATTTAGTAGATTTGATCTATTTAAATGGGATGTCACATTTTTATGGTATCAGAGCCTTCGTTCCTTAGTTTCTGTGTGCTATGTGTTTGCTTAGCTTTCATTGTGCTTTCTTGTCGTGTTTAGATGAGTTTCTAGTCTAACCAAGTTTCTAATGGTTATTTCTGTGTGTCTAGTGGTATGGCACCCCCTCGTATAGCTCCTCCTACACCTCCACAAGGCGACGGGTAAGACCTTGTTAAGGCAATCGAGGCTATGGCTGCAGCCTTGACGCAACAGAGCAACGTTGCAACAGCATGAGGCGGCTATGCAACGCCAAAAGGCCTCCCTTGAACAACAACACCTAGTGATGCAGCAGATGGAGGCTGCGAGGCAGGCTTCTAAGGCTGCCCAGAGGCAGTAGATGGATGCTCTCCGCCAGTTAGAGGAGAATGAAGCTGGTGCTCCGATGTATGGTCCTCGTCCCCAACCTGCACCCCCTAAATGGAAATTGGAAGATTTCTCGAAGCACCAACCTGCCAAGTTTGATGGCAAGGCGAGTCTTGATGATGAAGGATTATTTTGTTCCTTTTTAAGATTATTGAATATGGTGTGAGTTGATTAAGAAAGCTAAGTGAAATCCCCACTAGACATTAAGATAGTAAGCTATCTAGATGTGAAGGTTCCTTTCACAAAGCTCAAGAGAAGAAAATGATGGATTGATTCAAAATAAAAAGGAAATGGAAAGCACAAAAACCACAGAATACCAAGAACAATTAAAGGAAGAAGAAAACATAAAATGGAAAGGAAAGAAATGGTAAAAATGTGAGAAGCACGCCACTACAAGGCTAGGCTAGAAGCCATGGCAACCTTGAAGATGAGTGGATGTGTGTCGCCACTTGCTATGCAAGATAAGGCTTAAAAGTATTCACTCCCAAGGGAGGAAACTCTCACAAATGGTTGAGACACAAAAGTG
>Ga0214545_1011709_pt1 | contig 11952 bp, 4 predicted proteins | sample CNSS4metaG_FD_160064 | JGI IMG/M metagenome (GOLD analysis project Ga0214545, IMG submission 160064) | Root nodule microbial communities from cowpea collected in UCLA plant growth center, Los Angeles, California, USA - CNSS4 | ecosystem: Host-associated > Plants > Roots > Nodule | place: USA... | reverse complement strand
TATATATATATATATATATAATTTCATGTGAAAAATGAAAACTTATTTGATTATATTGTCTCGTAATAATTAGTGGTAATATAATTGTTAGGAAGATATTAGTGGGATGTTAGATACACTCTAACTATTCTTTCTTTCCAACACCAAGATTGTTGACTGCGATAGCATGAAATCAGGTGGAAAAATTAAGAAAGTTAATTTCATTTTATTGTCATTTAGAATTTGTGTGCCACACTTTTTTAAAAGTGAGAAGAGTCATTTAAAAGGCTTTCATCTCGAGTACCTATTTCTTACTTATTTGTCTAAAAATAATTAATATTTTGTACTTACTGTTTCTTAACGTATATATCTTCTACTAACTTCAATCTTAGACACTCTATACCAAAAAAGTTAATCGTGTCTATGTAAAATTTATCCATAAATAACTCTTAACAAAGTAAATCAGTTTATGTAGACGTACAAATTATTTTCTATTAACTTTCGTGAAATATAATTTTAAGGCTTAAGTACCTTTTTGGTCCTCATTTTCGTAATGTTTATTGTGGATGATCCTCATTTTGACAGAATGTTTAAAATGATCATCATTTTTACCGAATGTTTAAAATGGTCCTCATTTTCGCAATTCGTGTTTTATTTGGTCCTTATCTGTAACGTCGTTTAACATTGTACAGGTGACACAATTTGTATTAAGGTGTGTTACGTGTACTGTACATCTGGCTAATTAACTTTAATTTTTTAATTTAGGAAAAATTTTGCAATTAGGAAAATTTCTTCATCTTCGTCTTTCTTGAGTTCGGATTTGCAGAGGAAACAACTAATACTTACCATTTCATTATTTGATTGCAATTGCGTTCTTCATTTCAATTTTCCAGTAATCATCTCAACAGTTTAGGATGAAATTACAGATTAGGAGGAGACCATGATAGCAGCTATAAACGTCTTAGTTGTTTTTTGGAATTTCTGATGTAGAATTCATTATTAATGTACTGCATTTTGACTTTCCTTAAACTTCGTTCAATTTCACTCTTGCCAAACATTGATGTAGTGCATTTTGATGAAGATGAATTAATGTTATGAATTTAACTTCTTCCAGACTTAGATCAATTTAATTTTTCCCAAGCTTATATCAATATCAGTTACTTCAATGCTCAGATTAAGATGTCATTTTAAACATGTTGGGACTAATATCAACATAGTCAAACTAATTCATTTCTTCATTTAACAATAGTACAAAACAGATTGGACTTTAAAAGATTACACAATAACAGTACGAATAATACAATAACAACACAAGTGAACCATTACTAATTGCAGCCTCTTCTCATCAACCTTCAATGACTTCTCCAAATCATTAATCTGTCTCATTTGTGTCATGATGATGACATCATTTTCATCAACACCACCATTTGAAAAAGTTGCAACCCACATTATTGGAACCACCACTCTGTAAATCAATAAACCAAAAATTAAAACCAATTTATTATTAACACAAAAATAAAAACAGATTGTACCCAAAATTTTCTACCAATATTTGAAGTTCTTGCCATCCTCAAAGTTGTCATCTCTCTGCAGCTACAAATCAGGGTTAATCAATTTCTCGTTAAATCACCAACAGTGCACGAAGTGATACAACACGGTTGCCTCTAACGATTACAACCAAAGGTAAAGGAAGAAGATTGAGACCGTAACATACCTATATAATGAGATTGCAGGAAGAGGAAGATTGCAACAACACCAATTGGGAATGGAGGAACAAGATTGCCAAAACTCACCAACTGCCCAAACATTTCTTACCAAAATCCTAGCTCACTTATTTATCCCCAAATATCTAATTACCACACATGTACAGTACACGTAACACACCCTAATACAAACCGTGCCACTTGTACAATGCTCCATTAATGATTTAAACGGCGTTACAGAAAATGACCAAATAAAACACGAATTGCAAATATGAGGACCATTTTAAACATTCGGTAAAAATGAGGACAATTTTAAACATTCTGTTAAAATGAAGACCATCTGCAACAAACACTACGAAAATGAGGACCAAAAAGGTATTTAAGCCTAATTTTAATTTAAAATCTAAATTCATTTTAGCCATTGTTATAATTATGCTTATGATTATGCTTATGATTTTTCCACACAACAAAATATACATTTAAAAGGTAATATTTATTAGCGTTGAATTCATGAATATGCGTCGCAATACCCAAAATATTTTGGTTTTGGTACAAAAAGAATAATTTCTTTCTTTTAATACAAAAAAAAATATTAGTAATTGTTTTTTTTTAGAGTCAAACTGACTTTATTATTCTTGAAAAAAAATAAAAAATATAGAAAAATGGAAGCAAGTTGCATGAACATGCAACTCAAAATCGATTTGTATACGGCTAGTACCAATCACTTTCTTCCTCACGTGTTTTCTTTCTATGTTGAACACTGTAATTCTTCTAAAAATTTATTTTCAGTGCACCATTCATATCAAAGTTAATGTTACTAAATAATTAAAATCAGTTTAATCATAGTAAAGATATCAATGCTTAAAACATATGCGTGTGTATGAAGATATTCACTTTATATGCTTATAATTAATTTAATAAATGAATAATTATTTTAGAGTTTATAAGATAAGATATGATATCAGTTATAAGATTTATTTCTTGAGTCGTGGTGGTCCTGTGTGTAGCCCAGACTTCTAATTCTAGAGTCAAAGATTCACTTATATTACATTGAAATATTGCCTACTCTTTGCTCACAGTTTTGTCATCTAAATAGAATATTAAAAAAAAATTGATAAAGGATAAAAATGCATTTATAATTACTTTTTTATTTATTTAGAAAAACTGTAAATGCTGCTTACCCTCTAAATATATTGTCACAAGATACTCCACTGTTTTTATTTATCAAAAAAAATGTGACAATTACTTAACAATTATAATTCACTGTCGATGCCATGATTTTCCTTCGTATCTAACACATTTTAAAAATACAAATAAATTGACAAGTTTAATGTGTCATGATGCAAAAATATCTTAATAGTATTGAAAATATCTTCTATTTAGTGTAGGTGAATGCAAAAAGTGCATGAGATAAGGATGAGAAGAAAAATGAAAAAAAGTTGGGGCCAAAACAATAAATTCAAACCCATAATTAGTTGGAAAAGTAGGACAGCTACAGCTTCCAGATTTTGAGGAAAATCAACGATACAACCTCGCAAAATATTCTAGTTTTCTTTTTATATTATTTATTTTGTTTCATAGGTTTCTCTTTTATTTTTCTGTTTCACCCAGACAAAAAAAATTATTGAAAATTTTTTAGCGAGAATAATGAGATAATTTGCAACATCAGACAAACATTAATACATTTTAAGATTAAATCTTTAAGTAAAAGTGATAAAATTAAGAAAGAAATCAAAAATGCCTTTTTAACTGATAGTTTCTTAGTTATAAAGCATCACATTTGCAATGCTTCCTGTATATAAAGTGGATAATTAGATTAATTATTTGACTTCATTAAATTTAGAGAATATATTAAATGGAAAAATTCTTCATTCTTAATATTAGGCAAATTTAATTTATTTGCATTCACAGAAAACCATTTTCTAATTTTACACGTTTCTTATTTTAGAGTAACTAAATAAATAATTAAGACCCACCACGGGGTCATGAAAATCACATGACACATATGACCGGTCAACGTTCGAATACCTCATTTTCCATTTTATCCTAAATATAATTATTTAAAATATCATATTACATGAAAATGTGCTGAACTCCCTCTTTATTTCATTTTCATCGCATTTGTAGTTAGTTATTGGTACGATACGATAAATGAACTCTTATTTTTTTGTCTTAATTGTTTTTCAATTTTAATATATTTAATATAAAAAATAAAAATAAAAAAGGTGATAAGGTGGCAAAATTTGAAAGAAGAACACGTGTGAAAAAGAGATGAAAGTGATTCGTGCGAGGGAATGAAACATTGATAATGGTTTATTTAAGAGAGCGCGTGGCGTTTAGCGTTTAGCAATTACTAAGTATATTAGGTTGGAATGTCAGAATTGCGGCCTTTGAAAAATGCAAAAAATGTTTGCCAATTTACTTGGAATCTCTCTCTCTCTCTCTCTACTTTAGCTCCTGGTTTTTGGGAACCATCTTTTAATTTAGTTTACTTAATTAATAATTGATTATTATTGCTAACACCGGTTTTCTGAAAAACCAATGACTGGTTTCTGGTTTGGGTTGAGTCCTATGGGCGATTCTGCCATGGACAAAGGGTTTCTGTGGTTCCCACCAAACTCCATTTTCAATCTATGTTCATTGAATTTAATGCTTCATTAATTGGAAAACCTTCATCATTAATCATCATTATTTAATCTTAACCAGAATTGTTTAGTGGATTGGATTTGGTCACCACCTCACCAACTTTACTACAATATCCACTTCAACTTTTTCGATCTTGCTAAATGCTTAAATCCTCCATCAATTTTCTTGCATTATTCAAATGTTTTCTGTTTTTTCTTTGTTATTTTTTCCACTTCATTTGAGCTCAGATGAGTCCATTATCATGCTTCATCTTTTTTAATTATCATAATCAGCCTTTTAATACTCGATATAAGTGTATAAAATATATGATATCGTTTTTCGATTGCTATTATTTTTATGAGATGACATAGTTAATGATTAACCCGTGCCTAGTTTAAGTTAGTCCATATCATTTCTTACATCGACACATTTATGTATTTTTATGGATAATGTTGTATTATTATTTTTAATTTTAATTATTATAGTTGTTTCAGTTAGTCGCACGAGTAACTGTTTTAATTAGTATTCTTTAATAAGATTATATGTATTTTTAGGTTTTGATATTTTTTAAACCTATAGTGTGAGACTAACTGATGTTCCTTATTTAGTTGCATGTAGAGTTATTTATCCTTTTAAAAAAATATTATGTGGAATTAAACAACATCTTAGTAAATTTATTTTATTATAATTTAAAATTTTAATTAAAGGTCGTTTTTCAAGTTATTTAAAAATGATGTTAAGATGAATAAATAATGTTATTGTTAAAAGTTAAAGAGGAATAGAAAATCTTATATCGAATACAAAAGTTCCATTTTCAGAAAATAATAAGATATTTTAATGAAGTTGTTTATGAATTTCTTTTTGTCTATCCAAGTGGAAATAATTTTTAACGACATTATAAAAATATATTTATGTGTATCTTTTGTTAAAAAAAAAAAAAAACATTTCCTTATCTAAACTGTTTGTTTTTGAACCAGTGGTATTACTTTAGTCATAGCAATATTTTAAAAATAATATCATCACGAATAACATTAACTAGCATAATATCACGTCCAAAACACTTGAGAATAAGAGATGAAAGTTTTCCCCCTTGAGGATCGAATATTAATAATGCGAAGATAAATAGCTAATAAATTTTTAGAAAAATTTCAATAAAATTAACTTACAATTTTAATTTATGAAAGAACTTTTCTTATTTTCTTCTCAGATTTTCTTATTAATAATGCGAAGATGTCAGGTTTTCTTTGCTCTGCTAAGATCACAGATATTTCTGTTATCATCATGAAACACTCAACAAGGCCAAAATAGGATCTCAATTATTCTTTTCTTACCACACATTATTCGTACATAAAGCTGATATTGGTTACAATTCAAACTTTATCCAAATAAAACATTACAAAAGTAAATTAATTCAAAATGGAAATATTGAAATTTTTTATTTTTTTTGAATTTGTGAAATTATTTTGAAATACATGTTAGGTATTAAAACGAGGTAAATCTAGTGATCTAACGCTTTAAAGAACTGAAAAATATGCATCATACATATTTCAGAAACTCTTAAAAAATGAAAAAATAAAACCCTATCACGCGAGGGAGAGGGGAGATGGAACACTTTACTCAAATAATTAAAGAGTATTTTTAAAATTTAAAAAAAAAAAATTGAAGTGCAAAAAGAAATTTTGGAGAAAAAAAAAATCCCTATATCATATGTTAGACGGAACTATTGTGTTTGTAACCATGGGCCAACCTCATGATGGGCTAACCATTCTATTTCTACAATTTACTTGTTTATAATAACATTATCAGACTCTTTTTTGTAATATTTGCATTTTGTTATTTAATTTTCTTATTCCAATTGATTTATACTATTTTTATTGCAAAAATAATTTTGATATACAATTTTCTAATTTTAATTTCAGGTGATTGAGATATTTTGATAATTTCTATAAATGTTAGTTTGCTTTTATTTTATTTTTTTATATCTTGAAAGGTGAGTGGTTGATGGAAAGGCCCATTTTGTGGCAACTCGCAAAGAGTGGATTCAGCTATATTAGTTTTACTTAAAATGGTGTAATCAGTGTAATTTGTGAAAAGATCAAATAGACCCAAAGAATAATTTATCATTGCACTTGTATTTTTATCTGTTATAATGAGTTGACTCTTTATAAAACTCCGCAAATGGCTATTAAGAGTGTATTATTAAAATTACAATTGAATTTAAATAAATAATAATCTTTTAAGACAAAGTTAAAACTGTTTGAAGTCTTTTTGCTTTTTCATTACTGAATCTCTTCTTATAAAGCATTTTTTTATTGCCTTCATCTTGAAAAGAAACATTTCATCATTGAGAAAAATGAAAGGAAAAAGAATACAAACTGAAATATACAAAATGAGTATTTACATTATTGTTTTTTGTTATATTACATTGTTTGATTGCGTTTATATAATCTTTTAATAGTCTTTTAATAAGAACACGTTAACTTGAACGTATCATGATTTTTGCCCAGAGTATTTTAATATTTTTCAAGTATTAAAATCATCCTCCTTTTGTTCTAATTAATGAAAATATAAAAAATTACCGATAAGAGTGGACAAACTAAGAATAAAAAGATAAAGTATTGAAGTAAAATTAATAAAAATAACTTTTATTATACTACATCAGCCTTCGATTGTCATTTTTATCTAAATATTTTATAAATTGTATTTATCAGAAATAAATGTCAGTGCATAACATGATAATTTTATAGCAGTGCATTTTCTTCTTTTCTATGCTTTATCAATTAAGTGAACTAAAAAAAGAAAAAAAGAAGACACGATTGAAAATATAACTAAGTTCTTAATATTTTATTTTTTATTATTGTGTTTATGTATATATTTTTTTTTCTAAATAACACTAACCTGAAGAAAATAGCGTGGAAAGAGAGTAGTAAGCAAATCAGGAACCCTAACTTGAAGTTGGAAGAGGAAGAAGAAGAAACAATGTCTGGTGTGAAGAGAGCACTGAGGCAGTTTACGTTCGGAAGCGGCAAGACCGCCGGCAGAAACTCGTCGGGGCGCATAACGTCGTTTCACAGAGGCGGCGGAGCTAAGCGGCTGCAACGAACCGTCGATCTCAAACGGAACACCACTTCTTCCCTGGGTGTCGTCGAACGGATCGAATACGACCCTAACCGTTCTTCCGACATCGCACTCGTTCGCTGGGTACACGGTGTCTACCACCGCCAACGTCGCGACGCCGCCGACGCTGCCGGCTCGTCCAAGCTCCTAGCCCTCAATCCCTCCGTCACTGACAGTAACAGCATTCGTGGCGTGTTCGCGCTCAATTCGATGTTGCCGCGCGTTGGAACTTCCACTAGAGACGTTTTCCTGTCTGCGTTCTCGTCCAAGGCCAAGGGACGGGATACGAAATCGGAATTGGAATCGGTTTCTTCTCTCGGATTGCCGCGGATCGCGGTTGCGGCCTCGAGAGCTCCATTCTTCGCGCCACGTGGGAAAGGGGAGGAGACGTTGGAGGTTCGGAAGTGGAGAAGGAATAGCGACGCTTGGGCGCATAGGAACAAGCGTAAAGTGGCGGTCTCGTGGCAAATCATCGCGCGTTGAGTTGATGCTATTTTGAATTGTAAAATCTAAACTTCTGTCTCTTTGCCTTTTTTAATTTTGTTTTTGGCTGATGAATTGTTGGTTGAGATTGTGCTTCTCTGAATGTTGAGGCGTAAGGCTTGGATTGGTGAGTAGTGTTCAGTTTGTTTGCTCTGGCCTGGTTGGTATCGCTAGTGAAAGCGAGAGAGGGATAGGAACTGAATGATTAGTTTTGTTTTTCTGAACTGGAAATAATCAGTATCTTTGGAACAGAAATTAAGACCGGTAACTGAAATTTTATTGTTGTACGTAATATTGTGAAATTTGAAGTGCAGAACAGATGGCTGTGTCATTTCCATTCCATTCTTGTGTTTTGAGTGAATATGCTTGTGGCACTTCCCCTAGTTTGAGTTAATACTTTAGCGGGAGATGATATAGCCATTTCTCCTTTTCAATTTAAGTTCACCCTCACCCCTTTGCCTCTCATTGTAAAATATTGAGAGGTGGTGGGGGTTTGTTACTTACCGGTTTCGGGATCTGGAATTGTTGAGGTTCCGTTGGTGAACATGTTGAGGATTGCACCTAGCACTGTTTTTTTCTCAGGTATAGATTATATATATGATATTTTATAGGAGTTTAGGTATGCATCTTTTGCAAATTTGTATTTTTTTTAATGATTCTATCTAGCCTCTCATCCGCTTAGGAATTTAGGCATTTGTCACGGCTTGGGGATACTGTTCGGTGATTGTTTTTGCACGAACATTGGTAACCTGAAAATCTTGTAACCAAGTCCAGATCCCTAAAATACAGGGGAACTACGAAGGCTATGTTCAATGGCACATTATTATCTGCGCTAAGAAATTGATTGTCTACTTGATATCTTTTTTTGAGACGTAATAGTTTTAACTGAAATTTCATAATATGCCTATTGGTGGAACCAAGAAATAAATTGTGCTGCAGCACTTTTTTTTTGTGACTGAAATTTCATATGATGTTCTTTGGATTATTTTAAAACCTTAGTTGGAAATGTTTTCTGATTATGATTCACTTTACTCTTATGTCTCATTCCTATTTTCATGGTAAGGGTGCATTGTGGCGGGTGTTGTCATCGTGAGAATATTGGAAATTATCCTATAATTCTATTACTTATTTTTGTTGGATTGAATTGATAATTACTATGCTAAAATATAACTAATAGTTAGGATGTACCTCTTTTTCATTGTTACTTGATCCATTTGACCTCTTTCATAAAACACTTGATGCAACTCACAACAATATTTCCATCAAATTTGTGACCTTCTCTTTAATATTAATTGTTAGATTGAGTATTTATCACTAGATCAAAAGTATAATAATTAGGGTTTAATTTTGTCTTAGAATAATTGATGTAATTTGCAACAATCTCTTTATTGACAATTGTTCCACTAAAAAATTGAATTTGTGACCTTATCTCTGGTATTAATTGTTCAATTGGGTATTTGTCATTTGGTTAAAAGTTATATTGACAATTGTTCCACTAAAAATTGAATTTGTGACTTTATCTCTAGTATTAATTGTTCAATTGGGTATTTGTCATTTGGTTAAAAGTTATAGTTAATAATTAAAATGCAATTCTTTTCACTTAAGGTATAATACAATTTAAGAGTCGTCGTGATTTGATTGTAACTTGATATATTTATATTCGCCTTTGGATAATTGATGCATCATGTAGTAATTTCATTCCCCCTCCAACTTGTTTTCTTTTGAAATACTTTTGAATTTTAAAGTATTCCCATGAATATTTAATTCTTAACCAACATGTTTTTAATTTACCCAGGTAAACCATTTTCGTTGTTGCATTCCTGGAGATATCATTGTTGGAATTCTAATTATATATTTTGGATACAATGCCCACCTTAAGTCTTAAGACGTAGTTCGTACCAAAAAGATAAGTGCAAAATTGAATATATGGGTCATGTTTCTATCGTACTTGAGGAAATAATGGGAAATCAAATGCTGCTGCTACTACTACCTGCTGTTAACGTCCAGATGCCACTGCTCTAATATTAGAAGTTTATTTTGGGTGAATAAATTGTTGATAAATATAGCCAAATAAAGGTTCAGTTGTCTGTTGCTAGTTGAGCAAAGAATTAATTTCTCTTCATCAAGTTATTACAGCATGTACTGAACTTTTTAAGAAGATTAAATGTGGTGATATTTTGGTAAAGAGAATTGTTTTTTAAAGAGGATTAGGCAGTGATCTAACCAGCAAGGTAACCTATTCAGGTGGTTGTGGTTTGTCTTTCTGCAATAATCTTATGTTATACGTGATCATGTTATATGTGAACAGAGAAGAAAACTTTTGAATTGTTTCATCATGTTTAACTTGCATATAGTTTTTGCATATAGTTTTCTGGGGAGAGAGAAACTAAATCAATAAACTTATGTTGGCCCTGTCTATTTTAGGTTCTTCAAAGAGCAGCACTATCAGGGAGAAGGTTTCCAAAACGTGGGATTTGATTAGTACAACCAAGAACATTGGTTTTTGGAGCTGCTTCGGTACATTTTTTTCTTTTCAAAGTACATTTTTAACAAAGACCCAAACTTGCTTTGTAAAATAAACACAGGCTCACTTGTTCCGCAAAAGCATTAACCATTTATTGCATGTTTGTATTTTAATTAGAGACTTGTAGAATAAGGTGAGTTATTATCAGTTTAAGTAAATCTTGATGCCAAGCAATATGACGTGTGACTAGATGACTAAATTTACTTCATATATATGTAATGGAAGACACCTAAAATAGTTCAACTGAATCTTACCTTGATTATTGATCCAACTTAATCTCTTAATATCTCTCAATTAGTATACTTAATCTACAATCCAAATTTTATTTATACTCTAATCAATTCTAATTTCCACATTAGCTTATATAAAGGCTGTTTTTTCTTCTCTAAATCAATATCTGTGTATTCCTCAAATTCTTAATTCTTAATTTTGGTACATTCTTAAATTCATGTATCATATTCTTATATATTTTTTAATGTTAACTACGACACTTTTCGTCAATATTAACTAGTTTAATTCTTTACCAATGCAAATTAAAGAAACTTTCAAATTACATTCATAAAATGAAAAATAAATTTAAAGCATCAACATCGTAAAAGTAACTATCATCCATGACAATTTAAATAATTGTAATTGATTTCAACAAAAAGTAATTTTAATTGACCTCTATCAAAATTATTTTTATCAATTTCCGTTGAAACAATCTTAAAGAACTTTAGTTGAAAAATAACATTAATTAAAATCGACTTAAAAAAGAAGTCAGCAGTATAACATTAATTGAAAAATAACATTAATAATTTTTTAATATTTGCATAATTTTATTCATTTTATAGCAATTGAAATACTCTACCAAAATAAATAAATAAATAAGTTAAAATTCAGTCAATGTAAATTATCTAATTAATTAATTTTTCATTAATTAATTGAATTGATCTAGGTAATTATAAGCGGGATGGAAGATGTAATTAGAATGCTTTTGTGTTGCTACGAGTGGAGATCAAAGATAAGATGTTCGCTTTAGATCTTTGAAAAAGGAAAAATCTAATTTTTTTAAGTACTAATATTCTTCTATTAAGTTAATTATAAAAATATGTTTAAGAAAAATTGTTTTAATTTTTTTTAGTATTAATATATTTTTATTAAATTAATTATAAAATTATGATTAAGATAAAAAAGACCTAAAAAATTTGGTACAAATATACATTTTTTAAATTAATTATAAGTTTATGTTTGATAAAAAAATTTAATTAAACTATAATTAATGCATCTTATATTTTATTTGTATTAAGACGATATTAAATGAGTTAAAATATTTTTCCAAAAATTATAATTTTGTTTAGGAGATTAGTTATTTTTATTCCCTTATAATCAATTTTGGTTTTATTTTTTTTATACTTTTTTTTTTTTACTTTAATTGGGATTCTACTTATTTTTTCTGTCTCTTTGTGATTTTAATTTGGATTCTATCTTCTTCTTTTATCTTTATATGATCTTAATTTTGATTTTATTTTCTTCTTTTCT
>Ga0214545_1011705_pt1 | contig 11958 bp, 6 predicted proteins | sample CNSS4metaG_FD_160064 | JGI IMG/M metagenome (GOLD analysis project Ga0214545, IMG submission 160064) | Root nodule microbial communities from cowpea collected in UCLA plant growth center, Los Angeles, California, USA - CNSS4 | ecosystem: Host-associated > Plants > Roots > Nodule | place: USA... | reverse complement strand
TATATATATATATATATATATATATATATATATATATATATATATATATATATATATATATATATATATATATATATATATATATATATATATACCACTGTTAGCTTCATGCCCTTACCCTATAAGAATTAACCAATTGTTAATACGTCTTCCCCCAAATTCTATATGACATAACCACCATTGCCTAGTCATGTTTACCTCATTCTTACCACTAGTCAAATCCAATTACCCTTACAATCCCATATTTACTCTAGCAACGTCTCGTTAAAGTGTTCAATTTGGTATTTCAAGTATTTTAAAAGGTTTAATATATTATAAAAAATTATTTGATTATATATATATATATATATATATATTATAATGATTTCTTATTTTATTTTAATTTTAATTTTTTATCTATTTAACATTAAGATAAATTAATTAAATATTAATGATTTTAGTTTTGTTCATTAACAAAATAAATTTAATTTGTAAGAGTATAAAATATTAAAAGTTTTTTTTGTAAGTTCATGTGATTTTTGTGAAATGTAATTAACAAAATAATTTAAATACTATTTTAATTTTATAAATCAATAATTTTTCAAATTTAATTCATACTTATTATTATATATATATATATATATATATATATATATATTTTATTGAGTATTGAGAATTATGAAACAAGAATAAGTTAACAACAATCTCAATACATTTCGTTACTTATCTGTATAAGACAACAAATGATGAGAGACTAATAACTTTATGTTGAAAATGGAACTCCCAAGTTATTTGAATAATATTTTGAAAAAAAATAATTTTTATCAAAATAAAAAACTAAAAATAAATAGTACATTATTATATTATTTTTTATTTCTACCAAATCAAATGGAGAATCTAATATTAGAAATAAAATATATGTTGTTAGTCTTTAATCGAAACAAATTAGAATATACTCTATTCTTAAATACATAACAACATACTTGTTAATAGTTAATAAATCATAATAAAATTTATAATGTTATTCACCATTTTATATTAATAATAAGTCAATAAACAAACTTAAAATATATTATATTTTTCATGTATATATACAATAACATCATTTCTTATTTTCTTTAAGTGAATTTCTCAACGAAAATGTTGTAAACAAACTCATTTTAATAATTGTAAAGTTTATGATGGAATGTTGGTAGCAAAATCTATATTTTTGAACATAGCATGAAGCATGAATAAAGGGAAGAACACCAGAATAGGGAACTGAAACTGATGAGTCAAAGCAATGAAACTTGAGAATTTTGGTTGTGGTGAAATCTTGAAAGTCCAACTTTGTGGCCTAAGGCTTTGATATCTTCTTGCACTTGTGCTCTGAACTCATTGTAAGTAAAGGGCTTGTACTTTGAGCTTTCAATCACAACTTCTTCACCAGGGAACGCGAAATAGCACAGTGAAATCCTCTCTTTATGCTTGTTCATGCTCACTCTGTGTGTCACACTTTTGTATCTGTCGTTGCTAATTGCCTAAACCAAACCAGAACACAACATTACGAACCTATGTTGATAATAACCATAAAAGCACGAACATAGGAAAAGAACACGGACCTGCATCATGTCTCCGAGGTTGACAATCAAAGTGTCGGGAATGGGTTTTACATTGAGCCATTGATGATGTTTGAGAAGCTGAAGGCCACCAACTTCATCACCTTGGTTCAATATGGACATGACTGAGCTATCAGTATGAGCCTCCATGCCCCAACCACCATTTGTGTCAGGGCAATTCGGGTACCGATACACACGCATCATTCCAACTGCTAAGTATTCCTTTGAGTTTTTAATATTCAACTCAAGGTTCTTCGCCATAGCTTCCAATAATCTTCTGCCAATTCTCGACAAATGCTTTTCATACTCCATTACCAGAACTCTACCAAACCAAACACATTTAAACTCAATATCGTACAATCCTTATAACAATGATAAAGAGGCTATCTTTGATGATGTTGAAATAATTAGTTTTTGAGCTGTTGCCTATATCGGATGCCCAAGTAATTAATTTATATGAATTATGTGAAGAAATATAATATATATAAAACAAGATTCAACCTTATCCTATACCTAATAAAAAAATAAAAAAAGTGAAGCACCTAATCGATTTGTCTCCCTTATCTAATTGTTTGCCTCTCATAATTTATTACCCGTGGACCAATTAGATTAGCTGAATGAACTTTAGGCGCTAAACTATTAAATATCTTGTGTTGTTTTTAATTAAAATTAAAATTTTGCTATGGTCATACGTTTGTTTTCATCTTATAATTTTATTTACATAAATAGCTGAAAAAAGCTTCATAGTTCTAATAAAAAAAAAAACACGTAGGTAACTAGGTTCAATTGCAAAATTGGTAGAAATATATGTCTCTTCAATTTGTTCGTTTTTTCCTTAATTTTGTTGGTGAAGGAAATTATAATAGTTAAACATTACCATCAAATCTGATAAGCGTCCTCCATGAAAATACACAATCTAATTGGTCGAAGCACCCGTTCACGTGGTCCATCAGGTGTCATAATCTGGAAAAGGTGACGGGTACCCCACAACCAAAACCATGATCCCTATGTGTTTTCAACACTAATAATATTTCCGTATTATAGCAATAAATTTAGAATATTTAATATAAAAAATTTCATAACCTCATTGAATAAGATTGTATCCGGTTTGTGATTAAACTATATTATAATAATAATAAAAATTATATATATGTTCTTTAAATTTAATAATAATAATGATAAGAAAATTGAAGATTATATATTTTATGTAAAAGATTTAAAATGAATTTTTTGAAGGCACATGCATGTAGACAACAGAGCACAGAACACAAGACAGAAAGTCCAAAAGATAGACCCGAGGGCCTGCCAGAAAGAAACAAAAACCAATAAACTATAAGGGAAACAAAAGGCATAGAAAAACATGGAAGAAGACAAATGAAAATAATGCAAGTTGTTGGTGATGTTGTTCTAACCTTACGGACTCGAGTGTGGGAAGTTGAGGGTTGAAGTGGGAGAGTTGACTCAACGGCACATCAAACCCTTCAACCCAGTTCATGTTTTGGGGGCTTCTCGTTAGGGCTGTCCCCGATGGTGTTAGGGCAGGGGTGCCCCAAAAGTATGTCACAGGGCTGCCACTGCATGCACTTTCTTTTGCCTCAAACGACACAGAGAAAAGTTCCTTCGCCGCCTCTTGAAGCTCTTTCAAAAGGGTCAACGGAACACCATGGTTGACCAGACGAAACAAACCCCAGTTCTTGCACGCTTCTTCCAACTTCTCATGGTGCAAGCACTCGAGATCTATGATGGGCACAGGATCCGGCTCCTGAAACTCTTCATCCGGGTCGGAGTTAGGTGGTGGTGGTGGTGGTGGTGGTGGATGTCGCTGCTGCTCCAGGTGGCGGAGAACGGGAGGGTAGGACTCTATGTTGTTCATGCTGTTGTTGTTATTGTTGACAAGCTTGGACCTATAGAAATCTATCGTATGTGGTTTGGTTTCTTTAATAGTAAGGTTGAGAAAATGAAAACAGGTTGTGAATGCATGCTGTGATTCAAACAGTGGCTGAATGAGATTGGTGACTATATATATATATAGAACTGGCGAAACGGTTCTGTTGGATCAATTATTTATATTATTTTAAGTTTTGAAAAAGTAAAATGACTCTTTCATAAACAAACGGACGAAAAACTGTTGAAGAGGTAAGAAAATTGGTCTATAGGAACTATTGAGTCAATGAAATATTTGATGATGGGATAATATGAAGAAAAAGAAAAGTGATGGTTGGAAATTGAGAATGATGAAGAGTGTTTTGTTTGGAGTGGAAAAACTTATGTGATTCTAGAGGATTCTGCAAGGGTTGGTTAGGGGACCAAAACTACATAGAAATTGACAAGTGTCCATGAGCCCCCTCTGTGCAAAGGTCCAAACAAAAGGAGAGTTGTCCAGTGTTGGGACCATACGGTGCATGGATTGGTCCCCCTGCACTCACTACCCTATTCCAAAGGGATGGTGAACAGATTAACCAAATCAGATGCTATACATCATGTGTGTGTGTGTATCACCACCGACCCATGTTCTTAGTTAAGATGCATATATATCACTTTCTCAAAACAATGTTCTGTAAATTGTTTATGGAAAGAAAATGGAAAGAGTTTCTGTGTTTTTTCCTTATTAGAATCGGAATTTCAAAACATGTCACTGGGTTGTTCAAGATGATAAAGTCATATCTGGATCTGTTTTTAATCAACTCATCACATCAAAATTAACTTCTATGCAGTAACTGTCTATCTAATCCAAAGATGTAACGTGGCGAAGAAATAAACAAATAAGATGCTATATATCATATCAAGTGTTTGGACATGCATGCACCTTCTTAGTTAAGAAGTAGATGGATATTTTGGAGAAAAAGTTAGTGGTATATTAATTAATTACCTCTTGAAACAATAAGTGGGGTGAGTTCATTTTTGAGGACCACCCAAGTTACATTACAGCCAAAAATGCATGGCAGTGTACTGCGTGCGTGCCATTAATATTGTTTGTCTGTTTAATTCAGTGCTTTTTCTGCTTTTGACTTTTATCTCCGTAAAAAAGTACAGATGCTTTTTCTTTTTTGTGCCAGAAATAATGTTCAAAGTTGATAAAACAATAACCTGAGGGAGAATCTGCAGATTTGTTAGGGCTTTCGTCGCAATCTAGTTGAGATCAAAGACTCGATTGTGATGTTTCATGCACTTTTGGGACTCATGCATACCTATGTATATATGAAGCCAAGTGGGTTTGCTCTCTAAAATTTGAGTAACTATATTATTAATGGATGTATGACAGTTTTTAATGTTGTTCTGAAATATGAATTTTTCCTTAATTCTTTTGTTTAGATTTTTTTGGATGATCTTTGGTGTTTGACTCTTGAGTGGTTGCACTGTTGGTGCACTTTTGGTCTGATCCTTATTGGTATAGATGGGTTCTGTTTGGTGTTCCATTGATTCATTGTTCCTGTGGAAGCTAGAGTTGGGTATGTTTTATTTAGAATTATTATAACCAATAATCCAGTTTGATCCGACTCGTTTACGAGTGAATCAAAAAAATTTGAACTAGATCTGACCCATCTCAGATCGGTGAATTAAACGGATTAGATTATTTAATTAATAAAAATACTTTTTTTTTTCAGACAAAACTAAATTATAATTTTAATTAAAATCTAAATAAACTTTAATACAATCATAAAAATACAAATTATTTATGTATTGGTTAAAAAAATAATTTAACATGACTCAAATGCAAAGTCTAACTTAACAAAAAAATATTTGTGTGACCCTTCATTTGTGAGTTGGTGAACGAACGGATTCAACCCGGATAAGTCAGGTCAAAATTTAACCCGTATTAAAATTTGTAAAAAATTTCTACCCAACTCAACCCGAATCCATGATGAGCGGGATTCACTCGAATTCTAACTGTGACAATTCTATTTTTATTTATTTTACGTACTTGTTTTGGTTAAGTGGAGAATGAAAAAGGTGTTTACAGCTGACTTATTTTAGTTTGGTTATTAGATATAAGTTCAATAGTTTTATATAAATAATTGTGTTAAATATTTGATAAAATATTAAAATGTATACTTTTTTTAAATTACTGAAATAGAAAAATTTTAAAAAAATAATAATAAATTGTGTAAGTTTGATACGACTTTACTGTAAAGCTATACTAAGATTATTTCATAATATACTAAAATCGTGTCAACTAACGAGCCTTCACTGAAAAAAAAAAATTTTGATTAATGATTAATTTTATTAAAAAATAATTAATTATTAATTATTAATCATTATAATAACTAATTTAAATACTAATTTATAAAATAAAAATTATTGGTAACTAAAATAATTTCAAAAAATTATAATTAATTTATAAATTAATAATTAAAATATTTTATATTATGAATTGATTTTTAAATTCGTCACTAATATTAACTACCTAAATTTTAACTAAAAAAATAATTTCTAAATTAGTCTTTAAGTAAAAATTTGATTTTTAAATTAGCCTCCAAATATTTTTATTTTCATAAAATTGATCACTACTATTTGAAAGTTTTTTTATAATGCTTGTTATTTTTATAATTTTAGAAACAAATTGTCCTATTTTTTCTTTTATCTACATATTCTTATGAATAATTGAACTGATGCTATATTTGACTAATGTATGCCTTAAAGAACATTTAATCTATTAATAAAAGTCGGTGGCATTAATGCACATTTATTCTAGCTGGGACTTGGGAGATGAAAATTTAAAAATAAGAAATTTTGCATAGTAGAAATTTATTTTGATGTGGTTCATGTATTGGTCACAAAGTGACTGTAAATTCTTATAATTATTACCAATGATGAGATGAGTGATGATCTATCTATTTCAACTTTTGGGATGACTTTTTTCTCAAGTGGCAAGAAAGGAATCAAGCGAACAAAGTTCTTTGGGAAAGAATAATTTTCTATCATATCTTTGTACTTAATTTTATTCTGGTCTTACATAAGAATTTTAGTTAAATGTATGAGTATATTATATTATTCACCAATATCTAAAATAAAATTTTATAACACGCTTTTTATGATATTAACAATAGAAGTCAGCGAACATTCTTACTAATATACAAAAAAATAAATTTTCGGTCCATGTCAATATTTTAATTGAGTTTTTATTAAAAAATATTTTTTATTTAATATTAATTTTTTTCTTATAAATTATAAGTGAGTGTGAAAGTGATGTTAATTTGCATGATTACTTAGTATGTGTTTTTTATGAAAAATAAAATAATATTTAATTAATTTTTTAAATCTTCATAAATTTAATTATTTTGAATTAAATTATTTTTGAATTAACCGATATTTCATTCTAAACTCCTTCAAACTCCTCTTATTTCTTCAAATTATTAATATGAATCGAACTCACGATCTTCTTCCTTCTTCATTCTTCTTTTTTTTCTACCTTATCACTCCTATTTTGAATTAAATTGTTAAAAAATTCTGTTTTATCGAATGTTGAAAATCTGTATGTTATCATCAATTACAATTTTCATAAGATGATTTGATTTTTGTTTTAATATTTAATTTATTAAATGATATAATACAATTTTTTAAAATTTCATTTTTTTATTATCAAAGTTTAAATTGCCAGCTATATATGAGAGATTCTGTGGTAAGAAAGCGAATTAGAAGTGATTTTGCACCCTTTGTTGTGCAGCCATATGAGCGATGTAATGAGTTGTTGAATATATTCTTTCTACTTTAAGTTATTGCAGAAAATAGAATAAATTGAAAGCAGCTTGAAGTTGAGACAAGATGAAGTAAGATACAACCTTATTCTGATGAGACAATACGAGGATAGCTATGTTCACTGTTCCATAGCCAGAAAGGATGATACTATATATGGATGTCAAAGGCATAACATGTGTTGGAAAGATGTACCACAAATTTTGGAATATGTTCCACCGGCTGTGCCTTTGCCTTTCCTCTCACATCATATAATATTCATACACATTGATTTAGGTTTTGCATTATCATTTCAAACCACATGCCACTGCTTATTCAACTTCACACTTCTTTCTTCAAACCTTTTAGTTTTTATTATTTTTATTTTTTCAAATTTTCCATTTTTCTTTATTTTCTATTTTAAATATTTTACATTTTTTTCCTTTTTTTTTAATTTAACGGTTTTGATTATTTTTCTTATTTTTTTATTTTTCAGTTTTAATTATTTATTTTTCAGTTTTCGTTATTTGTCCTTATTTTTTAAAATTTATCAATTATCATATTTTTTTGAATTTATCATTATTTTTTTACTAATTTTGTTAGTTATAAAAATTATATTAATTGTTGTATTTTAATTATTAATCAATGTTAAAATATATTAATTTAATGTTTACTTTTATTTCATTAATGTTTTTTTTACTGTTTATACTTCTAATAAATTTAAACTAAAAAATAATCAAAATGAAAAAAAAATGAAGTTGTTTATGAAGACGATTTCATTTTTTTCAAATGAACAAAATGTCTTAACAGAGGACGACATTATTTTTTTACAAAAAAAAAAATAAAGAAATAGGATGGGAATGATGATTTCACTTTCAATGTCGTTCTACTTTTTGACAACTTGATTCATTGTTACACAAAAAAAATAACGAATTTATTTATACAAATTTAACTTGTAATGGAAAAAAAAAAAAACTACACATGGAAAGCACGGGAAGTTCAGGTTATTGGGCGTGAAATTAATGGGATTTCAAGAACAAATATGACAAACCATGTAAGCATAGTTCATAACTGCTGCTCAACAAATTGGAATTCATTATAATCAACTAATTTTCTGCCTTTCATTTAAATTCTTTCAATAATTCTTTCCAATAATTTTCAATAATTCTTGCAAATAAATATAAATAGTAAGTTTGGGTTGATTGTTTGGATTTTGTGCTATTATAACAAGTTAATTCGGTTTAAAACAAATCTAGCAAAATCTAGTATTTCCTCCTTAAAATAACATAATAAAGTGTTTCTATTTTTACTCCTGATAATGAGATAAAAAAAAAACCTAAAAGAGAAAATACAAAAGAACGAACTAAATATAATACGAACCATGTGAGATATTAATACATTACATATATAACAAAAAGATTAATTCATATATAATTTATTAATGGATCAATAATAATTTAATAATGGGGAAAATGAACAGGGATTGCTTTAAGAAATGAATATACCGAATACAAAATATATATGTTATGAGTCTCTGAATAAGTGAAAGGTAAAGGTTCATTGGAATTCATTGTAACAGTAAAGTTGTAAAATTTAATTTTATAAATTATTACTTGTTATTTTCTTAAATGTTAAATACAATTTTTAATCTTTAAATTTTGAAATGAATTTCTTTCTATCACAAACTTTGATTAATTTGATGATGGCATTTCAGACTCACATTAATATGTGGTTTAATACGTACAAAATTTGACATAATTGTATTAAAAGGACAATTATAAATTATTACTTGTTATTTTCTTAAATGTTAAATACAATTTTTAATCTTTAAATTTTGAAATGAAATTGATTAATTTGATGATCAAATAACGTGTCAATGGCATTTCAGACTCACATTGATATGTGGTTTAATACGTACAACATTTAACATAATTGTATTAAAAAGGACAATATCATTTAACATTTGAAAATAAAAATATATAAAAGTTTGAAACATGACAAATTATGATTCCTAGTAGGGTAGGGATATTAATGGGGTGGGTAAGATATGGATAATAGTTCTCTCGTACCCTACCCGCTACATAAATATTTGTCCTGTACCCATAAATTATTTACAAAATTTGTTCTACTCGCGGATATTTACAAAATTATTTAAAAAACAAATAATTAATCATAAATTCAAATAAATTAAAATAAAATACATCACTGTTATAAATTTTCAATAAAGTTCAAATAAACTCAAGTTCATACACGTCTAAATAATTATAAAAGTAAATATAAAATTACGTTTAACACAATAGAAATTCTTTAATTAGTGTTTGAATCAACAAACTCACTTCCACCGACCGGTTACTTCCTGAAAAATAAACAAATAAAAAATCACTAACAATTTATATTGTATTTTAATTTTGAATAAAATATTAAAGAAATTACTAACTTCATCACCTTCATTCACACACACATTATTTGATTCCCAACATTTGATACACCAACGTTAGAGGCATTTTTCACTCTCGTCACCTTCACTGGTTCATTGGGAGTATAAATTCTTTCCGTGGATATGCTAAACAACAAACCAATACATATTTAGATAATTTATATAAATTCGTAGACATCGTAAATTTAGAATATTACAAATGCGAAAAACCAAGTGACTTTTTAATGTTTCTACTAGTTTGTCTAATATAATTAATGATGTTTTCAAAATGAGTGTCCTTACCCAATGGATAATACTATATTAACTTGCCATACCTTCCTCATTAGTAAGAATATTGCCATATAACAATTCACATCACAACAATCAAACAACACATCTCATTTATTTATTTTGGAATCACCTCATTGAAACAATTTTCTCATTCTCATACTTAATTTCCACATAATTTTCTTTACACATAAAGTTTCTATACAAACTCGCTGAACGAGATCACATGAGATTAAGCTTCCCCACTAAGACAAATCTCTTTTTCACTCTCACCGACAGACCTTAGATGTGACATAGAGGAGTCACGACTCCCCAATTTATTTTTATTTAATTTTTCATATGTATTTTAAAATTATTTTTATATTATCATATTATTTATATTAACTTAAAAAAAATAAACTTCATTCATAGTGTTTCCTCACTTTGTCCTTTTGTTTCGTTTTTCTCTTTTATATGTCCACCTCTTTCTTATCTTTTCTTTTATTTTAATTTTCATCTTCAACCTCTCATTCTTTTCAAAATAAATTTGCACGATGAAATTGAGAAGTTAAGAAACATTTTGAATAGATTCATTTTCTATTTTTTATAAATAATTTGTTTTCTTTTTGTATGTGATAAATTTGTCTGATGTGTATCACTCAACTCAAAGGTAATAAATTTATCTTTTTTCTAAATAGGTAAGAAATAATAAATTTATATTAAAAGAATTATAATAAAGAATAAAAAAATCGATTTTTTTTTCTAGAGAAAAACTTGTGATAAAGATAAAAGAATGTATATACGTTAATTAAATCTTATAAATTTCATGTGAATTCACTAATTGAAGAAAATGAAAAACAACTTTCTAAAATTTTTATAATTACATGTACTGAATTAAAAAATCTAATTTGACATTTCTGTCGAAGTTCCGTTTCTATGTTATTTCTTACAGCTCTTTACAACACCGAGACACAAAATTTGATATTTTTTTAATAATTATTATAAAATTCTATTTTTTTAATCATGTTTTTATTATAATAAAGACATTAATATATGTTAACAATAGTAAAATAATATTATAAAAAGTAAATTTATAGAACATTCAAATGTTGTCGATTGTAAAAGTAATATTCAGATTATCTACTATAAATATAAGAACCCAAACTGGTAGGGATAATACCATTATACCCATCATTAATTTCTCGACACCTGTCCATTAGGTTGGTTTTTTTGTCATTCTTTGATTTTTCGGGTTCTGCTTAGAAGTCCAAATCTTTCCCTCCTGTTACTGCAGCTGAGTTGAAAGATTTCATTTCAAGTCAGACTGTATTCTTCGGTAGCTTCCATTATACTCTTTCGTTTATTCATTTTTAAATTTCCTTTCATTGTCTCTCACTGTTTATCATTTCTCTCTTCTATCTTCCTCACAGTTTATCATTTCTCTCCGAAGTTGGTGCTTGGTTTGTGTTTATCTTCGTCAAACTGTAGGATTCAACTTTTTCATAATCATCTATACCTTTGTGTTTTCTGTGCTTCATGAATTTTTTTTGTTTTATTGTTCTTTACCCTAGGTTTTCGTTTAGTTTATTTGAAGTTGAACTTCAGTTGTTGTCATTTTTTGTGTTGTTTCTAAATCTGTCTTCTTTGTTCATCTTTCTTAAAGTTTACGTATGGTTTTTATATTATGGTTACTTGATGCTAAAATTTTCTTATTTCCGTTCTCCGTAACGATGGTCTGTTTTGTTATATTTGCACTATAGTTATGATATTTTTTTTTGTTCACCATTATGCTCTGTTTTCCGTTAAAGTTATTGTTTTTATGATTATGCTTTACTTTATTATTGAAGTATAGGTTTTTATTGTGTGATAGTTCAATGTATTTCTATTGATGATATGTTTTTTTTTTCGTAGGTCGTAATGGCAAAGAAGTTGGATATGATTAAAGATATTGATGGCAGGAGGGAGACCCTGAAACTTGGTGTGAGAGTGCTTGATTTGTGGTATATTCATAACCGCGAATCCAAT
>Ga0214545_1011699_pt1 | contig 11963 bp, 7 predicted proteins | sample CNSS4metaG_FD_160064 | JGI IMG/M metagenome (GOLD analysis project Ga0214545, IMG submission 160064) | Root nodule microbial communities from cowpea collected in UCLA plant growth center, Los Angeles, California, USA - CNSS4 | ecosystem: Host-associated > Plants > Roots > Nodule | place: USA... | reverse complement strand
TATATAAATATATATAAAAAAATTCAAAAAAAAAAAAAAATGGGGGAGCCGTGGCTCCCCCCTGTCACAACCTAGGTCCGCCAGTGAGTATATGTATGTGTTTATATGTAGCAATACTAAGATGAACTGGCTCGCCTCTTTATATAATTGCGTTCCCTGCAAGGAATTTTTATAGTTTTTTATATTTTATGAGATTTCCCTTACGAATATTTTTGTTTCCAGGATTTTACGAACTTACGGAAAAAATTATAATTTTTATTCTATCATTGAATGAAGTTTACTTTTCATGAAATATTGACTTTTTTATTATTATTATTATTAAATATTATTCTTTTTATTCGTTTTTAAGTGTTCTTCAAGAATTTTTGAGAAAAAAATAGAATTCAATTTTTAAATTTAATAAAATATTTATAAATTTGTTATTGTTCTCTTTCCATTTTTTAAATTATAGTGAATGAATATATGTAAAATAGTTTAATATTAAATAAAATAAGGTCATAAGTATCAAAACAATTAATATTATCTTAAATTTTAAAAATACAATTTAAATAAAGTAAATAAATATTAAATAAAACATAAGATGTAAACAAAAATTGACATTATCTGAAATATAAAAAATTTTAATTAAAACCACGATTACCAATGAAGTATTTTAAATGTTTTGCATACATTCAAATAAATACTTCAATTTCATTTAAAACAACCAACATACACACAAGTGTTGTACGCATTTTTTAAATATACATGATATTATATTAGTAGGTGATGATAATGTAATGTTTTTAAGTTAATATATAAAATAAAATTATATTTATTAAAAATAAAGTGAAATATATTAGAAAAGATGAAAGAATAAATGTTGATAAATAGAGAAAAAAAGAAAAAGCAAAGATAGACAATTTTTTAAAAAAACTTGTAAAAATAACGGTCAATTTTCAAAAATGTAATAAATAATTATATGTTAAAGAATAAAATTGATATTTTGAAATATGAACACAAAAGAGGGAATCATCTCTAAATATTGTAATAAATTAGTACTTTTTCTCTCTCATTTATATGTATTTGTAAAATGGAGATTTATTTTTTGTGATTGGACACAACATTTTCGAAACAGAAAAGAGATAAAAAAAATATTCATGGACATTTTAATTTTATTTATATATATTACTTATTTATTTTTTGTTTACATATTTTTTTTAATTTATGACATAACTTATAAATCTATTTTTTGTATTCTCTCAAAAATGTACATAATTATTTCTCCAGGATTTTGGTTTGATTCGTGTCTAGTGTATTTTGGATAAACTAAGTTGACTCGATGTGGATTTTTTTTCAATTAGATTAGCAAACTATTCTTTTTCAATATAATTAAAGTGTTTTGATATCTAAGATTTCACAATTAGGACCAAATCCAAATGAATATATAACTCTTCAAGTCCAAATGAATATATAACTCTTCAATACTATGAATTAATTTACAAGCATATTCAATTTTCTGAATTCTCTTTTAACGTGTATTATAATTAAGAATTCATGTATTTTTTTTCAACGATCATATTTTTGTGTTTTTTTATTTAAATATAAAATAATAGGTAGAGAATATAAAGATAAAATGGAGAAAGAAGAATGAGATGAAGATAAAAGTGAAGTATCAATAAAACTAAATTAGTGAGATAAAAGATAAACTAATACAAGTAATTCACGAACATGGTGATCCAAAATTGTTATATTTTATTGGATTTGTCATTTCTGTTCGCATGTTTACAGAGTTTCTGAATTACACCCACAATTGGATCCCATATTTTACATTTAAATAACATATTCCCCTTTTGTGAAAGTTAAGTCACAAATAAAAATAAAACATACTACATAACTAATTATGATTATCGTACCTATAGGGCGGATCTTAGCTTTGACATGAAATCCCCCAACGTTTATTTATTTATTTTCTATATATATTTTAAAAATATATTTATATTAATTTAGTTTAAAAAAAAAAATTTAAAAACCACATTTACCATCTTTCCTGTAATTTCTTTTATTTCTTTATTTGGTTTCTTTTTTCTTCTGTATCTTCGCCTCTTCCTTTCCTTATCTTTTTATCTCAATTTTCGTACTCAATCTCTCATTATTTTCAAACTCAAATTGTGCCATGACAAAATTGAGGAGTTAAAGAACATTTTGGATCGAATGATTTGTTCTTTTGAGTAAGTTCTTTTTTTATCCTTTTTTCTTTTCGAACCAATATGTTTTTCTCTTGTATATGGCTTTTCCACGCTCTAATCATATATCTATCTTTTAGAGATCATAAAATCATGCTCTAATTGTTGATCAAACTCTTCTTTGGATAGATAAAACTATTTTAGGCTTTGAAATTGTGTAAGGCTATTAGGAATCTACTTTAAGGTAAGAGAAGCTAATCATTTAAAAGTTGTTAATTTTCTTAAAATATTGAGTCTTTGTTTTGATATTTAATTTGGGATATTCATAATTTTATCATTCCCTAAATAGGTGAAAGGTGATAAATTTATATTAAAAAAATGATAATAAAGAGTAAAATAATCGATTTTTTTTTCAGGAAGAAGACTTGTGATGAAAGTGAAAAAAAAAATACATCAACATCATCTAAACTTGAGAAACTTCTTGAGAATCCAAAAATTAAAGAAAATAAAAAATAACTTTCTAATGTTTTTAGAGTTACATGTAATGAATGTGAAAATGTTTTATAACCTGATGTGGAAAACGTCCTCAAATTTGATAATAACCACCAAATCAAATTGATGATGTATGTAGAACTTATTTAACATGAGTCCATATCAAATGCACCTAGAAAATTATTAGAAGATGATCATCAAAAAGATTTCAATACTCATAATTTAACTTATTTTCAAAATTTATATTTAAAAAAAAAAAGTTTATCTTATGATCGAGTATAGAAAGAAAGAAAATAATTTTATTGATATGAGTGAAGATGATAGAAAAAAAAATTATATAAATTATTTTTTTAACTAATATAAAATAATGTAATGATTAATATAAAATAATACTATATTTTTTTATTATTTTCATTAAAAATATGATAAATAACATAAAATTCTTATTGTTTTAAATAATACATCCTTTTCAAATAACCCAATGAATGGTTGGAAATAGTTCACTTTATTGAATCTTTTTGAACAAATATCTCACTGCTCAATATTGTCACATTAGAGGGGACTACTATTTCAAAAGAAGTAAATCATTGTACTCTCAACATCTTTGTTGTCACACCACTTACTTATTATCAACAACGTTTAGAATTTATCGATTTTATTAAGAAAAAATACATCTAAACATATATAAAAAATAACACAAATTTTTTAATTAATTATATATATTGAATTTAGAAAATTTTAATTTGTACTTCTATTTTTAATTTTATGAATTAATTATCTAAATAATCTCGTATTTCACTTTCTTTCAATTTTTTTTAATTTTGATTTTAATTAAATAATTAAAATATTTTACTCTTTTCATTTAATTTCGCTCAACATATTTTTTTATTATTGTTATTATTATTAATATTATTATTAGATAAATTTTTTAAATCATCAATTTTGAATTTTATTATACTATCTTTAGTATTTTTTTTTTCACATTATTGATTCGTCTACTTCTAAATAAGTTTATGTCCGGTATTGTTGTCATTACAATTCTATTAAAAATGAAAAAAAAAGAAAAACAAAATATTACATCATGATAAAACTATATCACATACAAAACAATCTATTATTCAAAACAAAGTCATAATTTTCTTCACAAAAATTATTTTATACGTTGAATTTCATATACTAGTCAATCCTCTTATGTTCCATAAAATACCTTTAATTTTTATAAATTTTTGTTTTGAAAGATTTAGTATTAATTTTTTTTCTTGAGTTTACCTATATTAATTTTCTTTATAATTTGATTTGCCTGCTTCAATTCATATATTAATAATTGAAAACAAAGTTAACAATATTTTTGTTACCATGTTGTTCAAAGACTCAAGAAGAATTGTGACAACACTCACTCTTATTTGTGTGTTATTTCTTTAAAATATGATAAATATTGATTAAATTAGATTTGAAACTTGCTCCCCTAGCTGCGTTTCCTGCAAATGTAACGTACGCAGAGACTCTTATTACATAAATGATCTTTTATATTTTATGAGATTTCTTTTACGAAAAAATTGTTTAAAGGATTTTACAAAACTTACGGAAAAAAGTTACAGATAACTCATTTTTAATAAATTTTTATAAAAATGAAAAAATCTTACAAAAGTATAAATACTAAATGAAAATCTTTGAATAATAATCAATTTTAATAACAAAAATAATTAGTGATCAATTTAGATATTAATTTATAAATTAAAAATTATTGATAACTAAAATAGTCTTATTATAAATAAAAAATTATAATTGATTTGTGAATTGATCTCTATATTAGTCATTAAAATTGACTACCAAATAAATTAGTCAAATACTAATTGTGTAAATTCCAAATATTCAATCCTATAAATTATTCATTTACTAGGTAATATAAAAAAAAAACTTATCTTATTTATTCCCATTTATAACTAATTTTTGTTTCATTTAAAAAAAAATGTTTTACAGTAACAATTTGTATTATCTCTCAAAGGTTAGACTAATTTGATTTTATCACACTTTTAATCATATATTTTTTTTCCTTTGAACAATTTCATTTAGTGGTATATCAAATAATTTCTAGGTAACACACTACAAAAAAAAGTTGACATTTTTGAATGTTAAAATTATAAATTTTAGTGGTTAAAAACTGTTAAGAGTGACATTTCTAACGGTTTAACAAATTATCAGAATTACATACGTTAAAAATAGTTTATGAAAAAAATATTTAACCACCGATATAAAATTTACTATTATTTATAAAAAGTAATCATATTTTAATAATTAAAAACCACCACAAAATATTTTATTACTATTTAAGAGAAATTGAAGATTTAAAATCGCTAAAATTTCTTTAAATTGTTTTTAAAACGATTTAAAATTCTAAAAAGTATTTATGAATTATTTTTATAATTTTTATAATTATTATTAATTTTATTTAAAAATATTTTAAAAGATAATAATAATTGTATTAATAATTTTATCATATTCAAAAAATTAATAATCTAATTATATTATATAATAAATTAAAAAAATAATAATCTAATGTATCATATAATAAATATTCATGTGTCAATATCTTTAACCCCACAAAAATTCCTCTAAGGTAAGTTGTTTTACCAAAAAAAAAATCCAACTTTCATTTTCATTTGAAGAAAACGCACGATCACAAATACATGATTTAACAAAATAATATCGGATCACACTACTAGGTTTAAAAATATTATAAATAAATTGATCTCCAAATTAGTCATTGATCAATTGTGTAAATTCTAAGTATTAAATCATATAAATTATTCATTTATCAGATAATATTTGAAAAAAAACTTATTTTATTAATTCTCTTTTATACTTAATTTATTCTATTTTATTATTATTTAACAGTTATTAAGATTTAAAATCGTTAAAAGTTGTTTAAATTATTTTTAAAAAATTTTAAAAAACCAAAAATTATTTATGAATTATTTTTTATAAATTTTATTTAAAATTATTTTAAAAGATAATAATAATTGTATTAATAATTTTATCATATTTGAAAAAGTAATCTAATTGTATTATATAATAATTTTAAAAATTAATAATCTAATGTATCATATAATAAGTATTCATGTGTTGATATCTAACCACACAAAAATCTCTCTAAGTTGTTTTATTGAAAAATATCTCACCTTTCATTCTTATTCGAAGAAAACGAATAACCACACGTATATGATTTAACAAAATAATATCTAATCACTTTATTAGGTCTAAAAATATCACAAATGAATTAGTTTTTAAATTGATCAAAGATTAATAGTGTAAATTCCAAGTGTTCAATTATATAAATTATTTATTCATTTATTAGGTAATAAAAAATTTATCTTATTTTTTTTTATACTTAATTTTTGTTTCATTTGAAAAACTTTTAGTTTTGCTATAATAATTTGCATTATCTCTCAACGATTAGATTAGTTTAATATTCGAAAAGTTTTTACATATTTCTAAAGTACTTTTTATCTTATCACACCTTTAATCATACTTTTTTTTGTACAATTTCATTTATTGGTGTATCAAATCATTTTCCAAGACACACATATGATTATTTTGACTTCTTTTTAATATATATATTTTTTTACTTTATGTTTATTTATGCCATGTAAATTATTGTTTTAATAAATTATTATATAATTTTTTTTAACTCATTCTAGTAAGTCTAATTTTACCCCCACAATTGTATAAAGACAGTTCATTCATTGTATATAATAACTTGATGTGATTGTCATGAAGTTCAAATTATGTATATTATTTTTTTAGTTTTTTTCTCTATGCGATTTTATTTAAGTAGCATATTTTAATATTTATTAATGTATAAAAAATATTTTTCATTCAAATTTAGAAAAATAAACTAGAGAAACATTTTAAATATTTGTAAACTCGAATGCTTGTTTTCTTTTTATAATTAAAAAAAATTACTTTTATTAACTTTTTTTATTAATATTTATAAAATTAATAAATATTCTGATTGTCATGTAATTTTATTTATGTATAATTATATAATATTTGGTATAATTTTTCCATTTTTATCTATTTGTTATTTAATAATCGATTTTAAATTTATACAATGGTCATTTATTTTTAAATATTTGACATCAAATAATATTTCATCAATTTAATATTGACTATTTGAAAATATCATATTTTCTTCACCTTAATTTTTAACTTTTTTATAAAAAATAATTAATTAATATTAAAACAATAATAAAATAGCTACATGTATAAGATTACCCAATGGAGATGGAATACAATAAAATTTTATACTTTTCAAATATAGGTATAATTACTAATTTATTTTTTTAATTTTTTAGTTTCGTTTATTTTGGTCCCCTTATTATTTGTTGGTTCAATTTAGTTCTTCAATTATTTAAAAATGTTCAATTTGGTCATTTTCATTAAGTTGAAATTAACATTGTATCAGTACATGTCACGTGTCAAGTCATGAAATTTTCAAATTTTTCTTAACTTTTTTTTTTATTTTTTAAAAATATATAGACTGTCACGTGTCAAGTTACAATTGTCACATGACAGGTTACCATCGTGTCACATGGCAGGTTCAACCGTGCCACAAAATATGAACTCAACCAAAATTTTGTAGAAATGCATTGAATGAACTCATAAACTGTGATGGGTAGTTGTTGTTAGACGATGTACACATTATATTATTTAAAATAAAAACGTAGAGATAGTTGTGCCCACATTATTTTTGATGCAAAAAATTAAAATAAAAGTGTCCCTTTCAAATGGACCACACCGTCTCTATTTTGCTTCCATAGTTACAACGCACGTGAAAGTTGAAAGCTTCCTTGTATAGCGCATGTGTCAAGAATGGACGCGCAAGGGACACTTTCGCGATCATTTTTTCGTTTTGGGTGGATATTAGTGGGACTTTATTAATATGTTCTTGTAGTGAGTATATTTTTTTTCTCACTTCTAGGAAAATCATCCAAGTTAATTTAAGAAGTAGAAAAATTTTAAAAAAATTTCAAAAATGGGCAAATTGTGCAACCTCTGCACAATTTCATCCTCAAGAAATCATGCACCTCCATAACATTTTCTTTGATTTTGGTGGGTCAACCAATAAAATCTACAAATCGTGTGTGTGTGTGACGGTGGGGGGTGGGCGGGACTAGATGATTTTCACCTAGAAATTGTGTGGGGGCAAACGTCTTTGGTGTTGTTATAGATTACGAAAGGATGTAATTGATTACCAAAGGCAAAGTTGTTGTGCTTGGTTTTTGTAATCAATTACACACTTAATGTAATCGATTACAAGAGATTTTTTACATTTTATTATTGATTACACTGTCAATCTGATCGAAAAAATGGTAGGAAATGTGATTAATGTTTTACAAATAATGAAAGTTGTAAGATTTAAGATGGGAGAAAGTGGTGGCGCACATGACCCATGTCTTCCTCAAGTCAACCAACCTGAGCATCTAGATTGTGAAATCGGGTACCAAAAAAAGCGTGAAGGTCGCAAATCTCATGAATTTACTTGCGGCCAAATTTAAATTTCGTCTAACTAAAACCATTCACTTTGGAGTGACCAATCTAAATTACAATGTTATATACTATTTCATACAACAACTTCGTGGTAATCCATTACAGAAACCCAGAACCCCACATTTGATGTTTGTAATCTATTACATATACTTCATAATCGATTACAACTGCTCAAAGTCGTGTTGGGCCCTCATGACTTCAAAGTTGACAAATTGACCAACGAAAAATGTGTTTGGAGCGACGATTTCTTCTTTTGAAAATGATAGGAGCTGCACGATTTGTCCATTTTTGAAATTTTTTAAAAATGTGTCCATTTACGTAATTAACAAGGCAAATTTGCCTAAAAGTGAAAAAAAGAGAGAATATAGTTATAATATACTTAACCTTTATACCACTTTTAATTATGTTTAATAAACTATATATTAATTGATCATCATGTCATACTTTAATTATGCCTTTAGTAATGTATTATTTAAATAGTATCGGACCATTTATGTATAATTATGTGTAATATAATATCATATGAGATATAATAAAACTTAATCAATTGTGCATGTGAATTTAATGGTTCAATATATAATTTAATACAAATTTAAAGATAATCATAAAGTAGAACAACATTAAAAAAATCATGAGTTTTTATTATAAATATTGTTGTAGCGCATTAGGCCCGCATATTACAAGCCAGGTTGACCAACTTGTCTAAAATACGCGTGTTGGAATCATTATTTCGCCTCTCACTTCACTTGGTCCGTGGGTCCACGGGCTGACCTGTATAATTGGGAGATTCTTAAACACACATGACTGTTGCAACAATACACACAACAAAAACGAAACCAATTCATACAGCAAACCAAATCAGGAGCAATAGTACACACACATGACTGTTGCAAGAATACACACAACAAAAATGAAACCAATTTCAATAGCAAACCTAATAAACAACAACAATACACACACATATGATTGTTGCAACAATACACACAACAAAAACGATGATTTAGGCGCATTCGACTTCGTTGCAAAAAGTTGGCCAGAATCGTAATGGGTGGTTGATGAAAGGGCAGGAATCGTGAAAGGGGTGGAGGAGAGGTGTTTCTACGTTGTGGTGGTCGTGAATCGTGAAAGGGGTGGAGTAGATGCGCTCTTGCGACTGTGGTGTGGTGGTTGTGAATGGGTGGGGCAACAATGTTAGCGAGGTGAATCGGTGGGGGCAGCAGCGTGAGCGTGAAAGTGAGTAGGATTATCTCTCTCTCTACAGTGTCCACTTCAAGCTTATGTGACCAATGTGACTTACTAACTTAGGGTAAGCTTACGCGGGCTGCAGGCCAACCTCTACGGGCCATGGATTTTGCGGGTCGAGCTTTGGTGAACCTACGAGTTCAAATTTTCGACCCGTCCCGTGCATTTTAGGCGGGTTTGTGGCATTGGCGAAACTATTTAGGGACATAGGAGAGCCACGACTCTCCCAAAATTTTTGAATTTTTTTTATATATATTTATTTATTTATTAAAATTATATTTATATATTATTTATATTAAATTTATGTTATGAAAAATTATAATAAAAGATAAAATAAAAAGTTTAATGGAGATATTGATTTATAAAAGATATTAGAGTTTTTTTTTCTGGCTATAAGATCTTTTCATCACGTAAATTATCATGAAAGTGTGTGCGGAGAAATAAATACAAAGAGATAAATAGAGGTTGGGGAATACATAGATTGAGATTGAAATATACATTCTCAGATGATCTCTCACATATCAAGGTTAGTATCTTATTATGATTTATATATGTTAAATTTATTATTTTTTTAGAATGTTTATTCCAAATTAAGTTTATCCCAAATTAGTATAAATCCTAATTATGATTTTAGGAATTTTTTTATGAAATTTGTATGAACCTTAATTATAATTTTTCCCAAAATTATTATAACCCTTGATTATGAAATTTAGGGATTTTATGTTTTCTGCTGCCTATGGTAAATTTTTTAAAAGTTTTGAATTTATACAGTGTTTCTTATTTAATCAAATTTGTATGGGTTTTGTTATGTTTTGCATTATGATAATTGTGATTTGTGAATATAAATTTTATCTTTTTTTCTAAATAGGTGGAAGGTGATAAATTTATATTAGAAAGATTATGATAAAGAGTAAAAGAATTGATTCTTTTTTCGAGAGAGAAAGGTTTGTGATAAAGATGAAAAAAAATGCATCGAGAATAACTAAACTTAAGAAATTTCATGAGCATAAAAAATTCAAGACAATGAAAAACAAATTTCTAAAGTTCATAGAGTTACATATAATGAATTTAAAAATTCATTAGAACGTGATCCAGGAAAAACGTCCTTAAATTTGATAATACCCGACAAATCAAATTGATGAGGTACGAATGGCTTATCAAAATGGTATTCATGATTTGGTATCATGATATAGTCACGAAGGATAGTGATATGTTTTTGAATTATATTATAATGTGTGCTTGTTTTAAGCAGAGGAAATGAAAAGAAAAAATAAAATTTTTTTTTCTAATTAAAAAATATATATATGTAACAAATTTAATTTGGTGTCCCTAAATTTTTTGTCAAATTTTCGCCACTGGTCTGTGGGTCGGTCTACCAGACCAAACCCTTATTACCACTCCTGCTAACACATACAACATCAACTTGATGTAAATATATGCACAAATATACAAGTTAAAATTTTATTTGAATCTCCTTTTCAATAACAAAACGTTATCAATAATAGCTAAAAATTGTTACCGAAACCATATTTTATCTAATGCTAAAACTCTTGTTTATACTAGTGATATTATAATAAATAATTGTCTTTTTTTTTAATATAACTATAATATTAATATTTTTAATTGTAAAAAATATTATATAATCTTTGATGTTTTTATTACAAATATTTAGCCCTTATTTAGTTATCATTTATAATTAATTAATTAGCTAGATAAAATATCTTTGATATTGTTTATACATACTTTTTTTAGAGCATCTTTTATAGGAAGGTCAAATATCAAAATCTTTTATATAGTATAGATATAGATATTATATATAGGTATGATCTGTCTCTCAATATGGACTTTTTTATTTTTGTCGGATAATGCTTTGTTTATTGAAAGAAATGCAATGTAAATAATTTTTTTATTGAGTGGTGTGATCACACCAATTAAAAACAGGAATATGACACATGCACGATTTCCATGCAGAGCACGATCTCCATGTTGGTGGTGAACTTATAACATGTAATTAATTAACATTTTTTATAAAATTGATTTCTTTTTTTCTCGTTAGTTATCTCACTCATTTTGTCTTTTATTTCATATGTCTATATTAAACAAAATTATAAAAATATTATATTATGCAACATTTTTCACATGAAATCCTCTCCCCAATTATCTTGTTTGTCGTGTGTAAAATCTATAAGTTATTTTCTAATCTACACAAAAGTTAAAACCTAAAAGATAAATAATTGTATCTCATATATAAGAAATAGTGTTTGGAGTATTAGTATAAAAATAAGTCTAATAAGACTATCTTTACTTCTTCAAACCTCGAGTTCAAGATAGAAAAAAAATGTCATGGAAAAAAGACATCTAAAGATAACTAATTAGATTTTTACTAAATCAATCTTTGACAAAGTAATATATATATATATATATATATATATATATATATATATATATATATATATATATTATATATTATTTTATATATAAAAAAAATCAAATATTATAAAAAAATATAATATAAAA
>Ga0214545_1011683_pt1 | contig 11981 bp, 4 predicted proteins | sample CNSS4metaG_FD_160064 | JGI IMG/M metagenome (GOLD analysis project Ga0214545, IMG submission 160064) | Root nodule microbial communities from cowpea collected in UCLA plant growth center, Los Angeles, California, USA - CNSS4 | ecosystem: Host-associated > Plants > Roots > Nodule | place: USA... | reverse complement strand
ATTATGAAAATAAAAATATTAAAAAATTATCAAATGTGTGTCTTAGAAACAATTTGAGAGACCATTGAATGAAATCACACGAAGGAAAACAACTATATAATCAAGGGTATGTTAAAATGAAAAATACTTTAGAGATTTAAGAAAACTTTTTAAATATCAACATAACTAATGGTTTAGAAATAACGAAAATTATTTTAGCGAAACAAAATTTTTCTTCAAATGAAATAATAATAGAGTAAAAATGATATTTTTTTTTTTATATTACGTAGTATTTTGACGGGTATGAGGACGAGACAAATATGTACATTCCCATATTCATACCATATCCAGTCAATGTCGGGATTCCCCATCAAAGCGGGTACGGGTTCAGGCAATATCCACAGATGCAAGTTTATTTATCATCCCTACTTGGGTCACAAACTATTATAATAATAATTTCGTAAAATCAATTAAATGAACTATATTTGATATCAATTAAATGCACTATATTTGATATCAATTTTATTTATTATACTTAAAAGTGAAATTATTATTACATCATTTAGATTTGGTACTTACTACTTTGTTACTTTAATAACAACATTTACAACAATATAACATAATTTTCATAATATTTCATTATATAATATTTTACTACTTAATATACAAAATAAAAAAAATACAACCCGTGCGTACGCACGGGTCAGTCTACTAGTTTACTTTTAAAGTTGTTAACTACAGAAGTTTCAGTTAGTAAGTCTTTGTAAAATATGTTGAAGATAGTAAGCACGATAGAACTAACACAACACATTAACATGGATTTAGTTTGGATTTTGGTTACAATCTATATACTTCAACCTTGTGCTATCGGACTTTTAACGTATTTATGGTAACTTGTTATCTACCATTAACAAAAAGAAATTCTAATGTATTTTCAATATTTTTATTATTAAAGAATAATTTATATTTAAGATATTAACTCCTTTCTTCTATACTATTTTTTTATTCTTAATTTTATCCTTTTATAATATCTAACTGTTGGGTCATTAAATAAATTATTAAAGAATAATTTATATTAAAAAGTGTTAATTATTTTTTATACTATTTGTTTTTCTTTATGATTTTTAATTATTTGGCCATTTAATAAAGTTAAATTTATGAAATTATATTTTACTTTTATCTCTTAAAATATTATTTAAAAAATATATATTTATTAACAATACAAATTGTTTATCCATATAAAAATTCTATCCCATATGATTTTGTTTTCTTAATCAACTTAAACTATGATAGGCATCTCTGAAAATTATTTTAAATATTACTTGATTTTTAACTTAAAAAATAATTACTTTTTTTTAATATCTCATTTAGTAGTATAAAACTAATAATATAAGACATTTCATAATAAAATTCAAAGCCATATTTTACGGAATAAAAAATATAGTAATATAGGCTTTTAAGAGTTCAGACTAAAAAAAATATACCATTTATACAACATCAAACCTTTAAAGGTATCCTTATACTGAATGTACAACTACTCACACATTCGCTACAATCTTACAACTCTAACTACATACTTCTCGTCCCTTAGAGGTGTCTCTAAACCCGCATCTTCATTTGCTCTGACCAAAATGGTGATCATCATAAACGAAGAAAATAACACAAGAACACAAAGTGCAAGGGTAAGCTAGTGTACACAAGAGTTATCCTAAGACCATTAAAACATCTCAATTATAAGTCATACATAGACAAACTTCCATAATTCACATAATTGCATACAGAGAGTTGACACTAAACTCAATTATCCGGATACATGCATTTGAAATCGGAATCACTAAAGAAACCCACCACAGAAACCGACAACACAAACAATTTAAAATTGTGGGTCACAAAATTCACCAAATAATACACCATCGACAACGACAATAACAAATTTAAATAATCCACCAAATGCAAAAGCAAAATCGCCAAAAACCCTAATAATTAACAGTAATCACAAACACTAATCAGAAAAATTAATCACAAACCCTAAACCATAAAACTGACCTCCGCGCTGAAGATGCACACCATCCACGAAAGAATCTTCACAAAACTCAACAATTTTTAACGCACAACAACAATCTTTTATGGAAGTGAATGCACAATGTCATCAAATCTCCAATTGAAAGAAATCCCTAATTCTTAATGAATCTCTAAACCCGATTTGACCAATTTCTAACCCTAAACCTATTTGATTAAAATTAAAAAGGGCACCATAGTAAAATAATGACCACGTCATTCAACAGTGCTCCACGTCACAGTAATGAACCACGTTGGACACTATTATGTTAACTATTTAGATGGAGTTAAGGAAAATGACCCAATTGAATGAAATTTACGAAAGTTAGGACTAAATTGAAAACAAATCCTAAACTATGACCAAATTGAAAAAAATTAACCAAAATTAGGACCAAATGACTATTTAATTTTTTTTGTAACTTCTTTTATTTATTATTAATAATTTGTTACATGTGAAGGCAAATGATTAATGTGTTTTGAGATGTAAACTTAACTAAGATGTTAAAGTGTATAGTAAAATTTAAAATGAATTTATTTTAAAATAAAGGTTAAAATACTCCACTGGTCCTCGTTTTTGTCACAAAATCTTAATTTGGTCATCATATTTTTATTAGTCACATTTATAAAAAAATTAAATTTATTCTAAATTTGGAACATATGAAATTAAAAATTTTGAAAAAATTTGAAACTGAAATCAAATCAAATTAACGAAAATGAGGACCAAATTGAGATTATACAATAATTTGACACGTGTTATTGACACATGACACACTATAAACCTGACACGTGGCATAAATGTTTAAAAAAAATAAAAAAATTTTAAAAACAATTTAAAAAAATTTAAAAAGTTCAGAGAAACGATGAGCTGACACAATTTAATAGAAAATATCATTAATTAATGTGTGTAAGGCTAATTTTAATTGTTAACGAGACAAAGACATATTGATACTCGTATATTTCTAATAAAATCCCCACGATTTATATATCTTAGCATTGTATAATAAAATGTTCATTCAAATTATTTCACTTTAACAATAAATAAAGAAATAAACAATTTATTTTTTTGTTTACTTCTTTTTATTTTTATTATACATTCCAAACAAGGAAATTGGTTTACAAAACAAGTTAAATGCAATATTTAATAATTTCTCATGTTATGCGAGGTTGAAATGTTATTTTTACGAAAATGGGTTTCATATAATAATAAATTTTTATTTTTATTTATAATAACTTAAGTCGTCCATATTTTAAAAATATTTGATTAGTTGATGATAATAAAATTATGTTAAATTAATTATTTTTCCTTTTTATCAATAAATATTAGTACTTAATGTATTATTTTTTTGTTAGAAAAAAGGTAAAATGCGCGATAAGTATTCCCTTTCATCCATTTCTTCCATGAATCTACTTTATCTCCTACTCTCTTCTTTTCGCAAATCAACTTTATCTCAGATTAATATTAAGTATTCTTCTTTTTTTTTTTCCTTTTTCTAATGGTTTGTCATATATAACTTTCCTCTTTGTGTTATTATAGAAACAATTATGAAGAAGAATATTATGGATCATTTAAAAAAAATACCATTTCTAATTTGTATAACAAAAATAAAAAAAGGATTTAATCGAGTTTAAAGTGTGCAAAATTTTTTATCGAATTTTTATTGAAAAAATTTATGTTTTGAACAATTAAAATTATTATTCATAACGATTAAGAAATTAATTCTTACTGGGAAAAAGATATATAATTAATTTTAATTTTCTAAAAAACATGAAGCGATAGAAAACTAATAAAATTGACCTTAAATTTTAAAAATCACAAGTCTTTCTGTTTTAATAATAAAATTATTCAACTCCCAATAAAAAGTTTATATTAATTGTATCTTTGGGGGACCAACTAAATAAATGTATGGTTAGATTGATGCACAAGACTTTTGAGCTTTGCCAACAACAGTATCCTAACTTTCGTTAATAATAGCAAGGTCGCATTAATTTCAATTAATTTAATAGAAGTTAAATTAGGTATAATTATCTTTCTAACCATTGTACTTAGAATATTAAGTGTTTATATGTTTGGATTAATTTCATATATTTAAAAATTTCAATTCAACTTATTAAATTAGTTATGATGTTAAACTATTCCAGTTGAATTCGAATCGAACTAATTAAACTCAAGGATGATTAACTTCAATGTTGAATTTATAATTTATAAATTCAATTATTTCAGATCAAATTAATGATCTAAGTTTTCTGTTATTAATTATTATTTACAGAATTTTACAAGTTCGTATTTTTTTTTGTTATTTACTTTGTATAAGTGATCTATAACTAAATATATTCTCAACACAAAATATCGACTTTTCCAATCCAAATAATTTTTCATGGAGCAAAATTCATTTGAATTGTAATATATATATATATATATAATATCTTAGTCAGTGACAAGTTGAGTTAGAATTTTAATTTGTTCTCAACCCACACTAATCACTTTTAATCCAACACAATGTGTTTTTATTAAGATTTACTTTAAAAATCATTGAAAAACAAATGTGTGGATGAGTATTAATAACATCTTTTAAAATCTACTTTAAATTCTTTAACTAATGTTCTAAGTAGACTAGTTAGCCTTTGTGAAATATATATATATATATATATATATATATATATATATATATATATATATATATATATATATATATATATATATATATATGTGTGTGTATGTATTTAAGAAAAGAAATTCTTCATGTATATTTTTTTTTCTGTTCACAAATTTATACCTAATACCTTACTTTAAAAAACATTAATAACAAAATCCTTGTCCCTTAAGTTCATGAATCAATAATATCTTACCTTGTTTATTAAGTGGTCCAACATACAAATGAGACAAACACTTGCACCAAAAAAATGAGACAAACAATGTTCTAAAACTTCAAGTAACTCCTCTAGATTCAACCACTATGAATACTTCAAGAAAATTTGGCCATAATTAGGCACATCAGAGAAGTGTTGATCCTCTAAAAGTCTCAAACTTCAAGTAAGAGAAAGAAGGAAATGTAATTTAACAATGATAAAAACAACTTGTTATTGCAATTGTAACTTTTAATTAAACATAAAAAGTAAAAGGAAAAAAAATTACAACTTCATTCCTACACCCAAAACAATACAATAATTCTTTTTGATTCAAGGTTTCCTTCTGTACCCATTTTCATTTATACTTTAATAAATGAATAGTTGATTTTCACTGTTATGACAAATGTGTAAGTTACTTTAATTTTACATCAGAAGTAAATGTTTATATGAAAAGTATAACATTCTCTTGCCAATACTATTTCACAGCTTCAAGTTCACATGCCAGCATCAAAGGTTGAAAGGAAATTAACAACAAAGAGTTCATGGTTTGAAAAGAACCAACTATATGTACAAGTTTTCCTGATAGAAATCAAGTATTTCAAGGAGCAGAATCCGATACAGAACTTCTCTCAGTAAAAACTAGGATAATTTACATGGAAATATCAAAGAAACCAATAACATTAGTTGTGTGTGTATATATTTATATAATATATATTAAGATTCAAGAGCAGCACAACTGAGCCTACATTCTCATTGACAAAGTAAAGCAAGCACAATAACAGTAATAACATTAATAATAATACCTCTCACCATCACCATATCACCACCTTAACAAACTATTTGCTCTGAAGAAAATGAAACTACTTGCTCTGAAACACAGGCTAAGCCTTGGAGCAATCTCACTATTTCAGTTGTGTCATCCAGATAGTACTTAGCCTTACTGGGTTTTCGGCATACGGTGCAGGCGAAAACTTCGGCCCGTGGGGCGATCGGCCCGCCCATCGAGCTGGTGATCACCTCAAACATGTCTTCATCAGACCTATCATCTCCTATGCACAGAACAAAATCAGGGTACATTCCATTTTCTTGCATGGCAGAGAGTAGCCGTTTGGCCACTAGTCCCTTGCTCACACCCTGCATCACCACATCTACTTATTAGAAAACACTTGGAATTTCTCTAAAACAGAACCACAAAGCAAAAAGTGAACCAAGACTGGATCTACATTCACTATGTTTCCTTTTATGTTACTTAACAAAAACAGGTGAAAGAAATTTAATACACTAACTAGTATCTTGATGAAGCTGCCACTGATATCAATATCCAAGAAATATATTGAATGTACCAAAACAACTCTTTCCTAGAGAATATTGTTGTACACACCTGTGGTTTAACCTCTACATTATTCTGGCCACTCTTGACTGTTACTGGTTCATTTGCAAGCACACTCTCAAGGTGATCAAGAAGTTCCTTAGCTTGGCATGATCCAAAGTCTGGATCTGCATCCTCATAGCACCAAACAAGTGCAGTCTCCTTGTCTTCAATGGTGGATCCATCAGTTGTTTCAGTATAAAGTTTCATCACAGGTTCTGCAATCTGTTTCCAACTACAGTCTGTTGCTGCAACATGTGTTTCCCACTCTTCATCTCGCCTCATTCTGAAACCATACATAATATAGAAAGCGATGTTAACTTGTAACTATACCTAAAGAAAGCACCAATGTTCAAGAGGCAACAAGAATAAGTGATTTACCTAAGAAAGTAACCGTGCTCAGCTGCAACTCCCAGATTCTCACAAGAAGAAAACCATTCTGAAAGCATCTTTCGGCTTCTTGCACTAACAAGGAAAACCATGTTGTTCTTATCTCTACACAAACTACTAAGGATTTCAATGGATTTACTGCTTGGACTCTTATCAATTGTGGATGATTGAGGCATCAGTGTACCATCATAGTCAAGAAGGATTGCTCTAGTTGTTGTCCTCTTGTATGCTGAAACTATGTGCTCCATTGAGAGCTTCTTGAAGTTTGGATCAAGTGCAACAACTCTAAAGCTTAATCCAAACCCAATCCCCCACCACCTTCGTCTCACATGATCACGACAAGTCCTTTCCAAATCTTGCAAGAAGCTTCTAGCCCAGTACCCAACATCATGAGTACTAACATATCTATAATGCTTCTCATGCCTAAGCTCCTTCTCTGAATCAGCCATTTCAAGAGCAGTGTCCATTGCATCGGCTACTGCATCAATGTTCCACGGGTTCACTCTGATTGCTCCACTCAAAGATGGGGAACAACCAATGAATTCAGACACAACCAGCATGCTTTTCTTCCTAGGAGAGGAAGCTAGACCCAAAACTCTATCCAACATTTCATTTCCCTGACGACTGATGATATATTCATACGGTATGAGATTCATTCCATCCCTTACTGCAGTTACTAAACAACACTCTGCAACAACATAGTAAGCAACTCTCTCATAAAACTTGAGAGGCTCCTCTATCAGAATCACAGGATCATACCCTGGTTTCCCAAATGTTTCGTTAATCCGTTTAACTGTGGCCTTTGTCTCTGCCTGCACTTCTTTCACATCCTTCCCCCGTCCCCTAGCAGGATTGGCTATCTGCACCAGCACTACCTTTCCCTGATACTCAGGGTGCTGAATGAGAAGCTGCTCCATGGCCAATAGCTTCAAACTTATTCCCTTGAAAATATCCATGTCATCCACCCCAAGCAACAATGTCCTTCCCTGATCAGAAAACTGTTTGATCAGCTCACAAACTTTGTCCTCAGTCTGAGGCATCTTCAAAACAGATTGAAGCTGACCCATGTGAATACCAACAGGAAGAATTTTGATACTAATAGTCCTACCATAGTACTCAATCCCAATATAACCTCTCTTTGATTCGTAGGTAAGGCCTAGCATCCGGCTGCAACAGGAGAGGAAATGGCGAGCATAATCAAAAGTGTGGAAGCCTATCAAATCCGAATTAAGGAGGGCTCTCAAGATCTCCTCCCTAACAGGCAATGTCTTGTATATCTCTGATGAAGGGAAAGGGCTGTGAAGGAAGAACCCCAATTTCACCCTGTTGAACCTCTTCCTCAAGAAAGTTGGCAACACCATCAGATGATAATCATGTATCCACACATAGTCATCTTCAGGGTTGATAACTTCCATGATTCTATCTGCAAAAATTTTATTAACCGACACATAAGCCTGCCACAGTGACCTGTTAAACCTGCCACCAAGTTCTGGTGACAAGGGCAACATGTAATGAAACAGTGGCCACAATTGCTGCTTGCAGAAACCATGATAGAACTTGGAGAACTGGTCAGCCGGAAGAAAAGTTGGAACACACTTGAAGGTCTCAAGAAGTGTCTGCGAAACCTCGTCTTGTTCACTTGGATGCACCTCCTCCTTAAGACATCCAACGTAAATAACCTCTAAATCATCATCCCCTAACCCATCTTTGAGCTGAAGAAGGGCATTCTCATCCCACTCAAAACACCAACAACTCCTATTCCCATCTGGCCTCCTCTGAGCCCTTATGGGAAGCTGATTAGCCACCATGATTATCCGGTCACGGTGCGTCGCCGACGACGACGGATCAGAGCACACACTATCCACTGGGTCGTCATCAACATCTGATATCAACCCAGCCACGGTCATAATTCTTGGAATTCTCCTGTTCATGTACCCAAATGAAGGAGCCTCTCCCGAGGCCAACTCCAATAGGTTTGAATAGGATTTTGACACCATCCTTGTATTGTATAGCCTTGTAATCGCTCACAAGCTAACTCACAGGGTCTCCAAATACACTAAATACCCACATAATCAACAAGTTCCATCCAAGGTAATCCTCAATAGCCACCAATATTCATGCCACAAACAAGGCCCAAATAACGTTTAACCGAAAAGGGTTTGCAAACCCACATAAACCAAATGGATGAAGAACAGAAGAGTGTGGGGGTGAGCCACCAACTCAAAAAGATTTCGTTTTGAGTTCTGGGTCAACTAATACTGGTCCTGAATTGGGTGAAAGAGAAATTGCAAAGCATGAAATGGCAAGAGGTGGAGGTGGTGAATCTGTGATGAGTAACAATGAAGGGCATCAAAGGAGAGTGCAGAACTTGTCTGAAGACGAGCTTGGAGAAAGGGATCAAAACAAGGGGCAGATGAAACATGTAGTTAACTAGCAATCCAAGTGTATGTGTGTGTGTGAGAGAGAGAGAGAAGGAGAGAGAGAGAAAGAGAGAGAACAAAAGGAATGGAATAGATTCAGATCACATAAACAGCTACAACAAGAAACAGCAACCAAACAACCCTCCAGAGATTGATGTCATAAATGGACTGAACTTGGAAGTCAGAACCAGATGGCCTAAAAGACCAAATGAGCAAACGAAAGATAAAAACAAGGAACTCAAATGGAATTAACTAACAGTTCAAGAAAATTACCAGTTTGGCTGAGTCCTGAATTCCAATTTCACTTTCATTCGGTGAATGTAAAAAATTTAGAATCCACATCCATAATCCACAATCCACTCCATTCAAGAAAAATAAACCTTCTCCTTGTAGAATAAAAGAAAAAGAAAATAAAAAATGATAGTAGTAGTAATAATAATATAAATTACAAAGAAAATAAAGAGAAAAAATCTTGAATTATCTTTTGGAAGAGCTTTCTCACTGATCCACAATGGCCACCCAACCCCATGATATCTCTTTCCACTGAGCCTAGACAGCATGCAACAGTGTGATACTTTTGGAAGCTCACTTGTTTTCGTGGGTCAACCACTAAAAACAACTTCTTTTTCTCTTAAAACCCCATCAATCAAAAATGGAAACTTCCCCACCCTTCGATCATTACACAGGACTTTCAAGTAATCAAAATCAACGTTTCTCAATTCGTCGTACACCGTTTGCCCTATGTGCGGAAAGTAGCATGCAATGTCTCATGAGTTCGTCCTTATCCTTTGTCCTTCGGCAAGTCCGTCACCGAGGATTATGTTTCGTGTGGGACCCACCTGCGAGGGTTGTCTGAAATTAGCTGCAAAGCTCGTAGGTCACGCCACGTTTCGCGTATTCATTGGGTTCTATATCTTCTGTACACGTGGCATATTCCTAACCGTTCATCTCTGCATTGAGATTCCTTGCTGTTTTGATACTAATATATGTCATCCTAATCTTATGTCCCCAACATGGGTGTGGCACTCTGATACACCGAAAATAGCGTGAGCCTTTTCTGGACCCAGTAAAAAATGGCCACGTCATATAGACTCATTGATGTTGGTGATGTGAGAAAGTGTGATTGGCTGAGTATGGTATGAGAGGATAACCTTCAAGTGGAAAAATGGAGCTTCGAATTCGGAGCCCCGGCCCAGTGCTGTGGACAGCTGGATGTCACATCGAATTACGTGCCACATCACTGGTGGACCCGGATCCAGTGCTTATCCAAGAAACATTACTTTAAAAAAATATGTATATCAATATTAAAATAAGAATCCTATTTCCTTCTTCACTTGGTGGGACTATATTATAGTAATTCTTAAAATAACTTAATTAGCTAACAGTTATCTTAGTCTCATCTTCTATTTTGTTAAGATTATAAAACTAATTATAAGAAGTTAACAAAGTTTAAGAACCACAATGATAATAAATTATGCATTTCATAAATTGAAATTCGTTTAACATTTTCTATTGATGAATATTATCATAACAAAATTTCACTTTATTATATTTTCCTTTTAAAATTTTGCTTAATTTTTAAAAAATATTTAAAAATAATTATATATTTATATTTGAAATAAAATAATAATGGTGTCAATGTATGTACTCATTCATAGAAGTAAATAAATTCATGCATCTCATGAAGATAATCTAATATATTGAATTTTACTAATTCTTTTAGTATTTTCTTTATCAATAATGGTAAGACTACATATTTGACATTAATTAAAATTATCATATTTTAAAGACAAATAAATAAATAAAACTAGTCCAAATTTAAGAAAAATATTTTTTTTCTATTTATAAACCGAACAGTGGAATAAATGAAAATTAAACAAGTGGAGCTAAACTTTATAAGTAGTAAGTCACTCTATTATATTAATATTTAATTATAAAACCTTTTTATCCAATATGGTAAATTGAAAATATCACAGGTGGTCAGGACAACCAAACTCAATTAAAGGTTCAAAATTTATCCTAAATGACCACGTTCATAATCTTTCATTATTATAATTAATATCATTAGAAGAGAGTTAAAAATAGATAATTTTGGTCTTACACATAAGTCAACTTCAAAGTTATTTTCTGCAGAAGGATATTTAATTAATCCTTTTTCATGCTCATTTTCAAAGAAATTTTGAAATGTATGCAATTATATTCTCAATTTAAATGAAAATATTCATTATAGAAAGCCATTTGAATAAGTTACAGGCACAATTTATCCTACCTACAATTTGTTGGAAAAATGTATGAATAAAATGGTAAGAAATCTTAATGGCAATGATAGTAGAGAAATAGGATTTATGAGGAGAGAAGCACAGAGGATATAGAGGGACACTTGATGAATTCCTGAAACACCACGTGTCAATTATTTTTTAAATTTGAAAAGAAAATTGAAAGGAAGAGGACAAGAGGAACCGAACAGGGACAGAGCGGCAATTTCACACTTTTAAGTAGTGACGGATAAGGTTTCAAATTGTCTTCGCTGTTTCTCACTGTAAAATTATTATCATTATTTTTTATAAATAATAATGATAATAATAAATTTTGTTCTAAGATGATAAGTATCACAGTGTTTTGTTTGGGTGTGGTGCCCCTACATGAGAAAGTATGCTCTCTCAAGTATCCAACTCCCTGACTATCAGAATATTTTTTTGCAGAGATAATTTTTTTTTCCTTTTTTTCTCAGTTAGGGTTTTTTTTTCTTTTTTTTCTCAGTTAGGGTTATATGTTTTATAAGCAGCATGACATAATATTATTAGGTGCAGATTTCATCACAATTAAACACGTCAATTAGTTTAGTGTTTAAGAATTATATATATATATATATATATATATATATATAATATATATATATATATATATATATATATATA
>Ga0214545_1011682_pt1 | contig 11982 bp, 6 predicted proteins | sample CNSS4metaG_FD_160064 | JGI IMG/M metagenome (GOLD analysis project Ga0214545, IMG submission 160064) | Root nodule microbial communities from cowpea collected in UCLA plant growth center, Los Angeles, California, USA - CNSS4 | ecosystem: Host-associated > Plants > Roots > Nodule | place: USA... | reverse complement strand
TACCCAACTGAAAAAGTCGGGGATTCCCCATACCCATACCCATACCCAGTCAATGCGGGGATTCCCCGTCAAAACGGGGACGGGTTCGGGCAATACCCACGGGGACGGGTTTATTTGCCATCTCTAAATATGAGATAGAGTAGTTATAAAAATACATTATACTTTAATGTTTTACTAACTAATACAAATAATAATGTAAATTTGTAAATTCGTGATTTCTTATTTTTGTAGTATGTAAATTGAAATGATATATAATGATAATTAGTGAAGACTATATTTATTGTTTGTGGGTTGTTTTGTTATTTTAAAATTTTTTAGAAGTTTGAAATATAGTTGTTATGTTACTGTATTTTTGTTTGGAAATTTTGAAACTTATTAGAATTAAATAAAATTTACAAAGTTATATGGAAAAAATGAATAGAGAGATTATTGTAAGATGACACACGCCGTTGAAATTTAATTAAATTATAGTGAAAATGATAATATTAAAAACATTTACATTAATTAAATTATAGTGAAAATAATAATATTAAAAAAATTTACAAAGTGGTGTCATACGAATATTATGAACTATATTGATATTTATGAAAGTATGAGAGCTGTCAAAATGGGTTGGAACCCGCGAGTCAATCTGGCTCACCACGGGTTCAGGTTGGGTTGGACGTGGACTGAATTTTTTTTACAAATTTCAATACGGGTTGATTTTTGACCCGACTCATCCAGGTTGAACTCGTGCCCGCAGATAAAAGGGTCACACACGTGTTTTTAATTTTTTTATTAAGTTGGACTTTACATTTGAGTCATGTTAGGTTGTTTTTTATCCAACATATAAATAATTTGTATTTTTATTTATTATGGTTCGTATTTGGATTGTATTAAAGTTTATTTAGATTTTAATTAGAATTACAATTTAGTTTTAATTGAAAAACAAAATTAAAAAATAATTTTTTTTAATTAAGTGAATCCGTGAGCCAACCCGTGGTGGACTGAGCCGGATTCAAATTTTTTTGTCTCGCTAAAAAGTGAACCGGGTTAGGTTGACTCACTAAATTATCAACCCGTAGTGGGTTGAGCCGGATTTGACCGAATTATCTGTTTTGACAGCTCTAAAGAATACGGTATATATAAATTTCCAAATACACCAGTGAACGAGAAATGTGAAATGATTACTTTGAATTAATATATTAATTAGTTGAGTAAAATTAATTACGTATATCTATTTGTTGTTCCAATAACCACCGAATTAACAACTATTTTTTTTTTATTTATTTACTAACATTCGTAAAATTACTTTAAAAATTATAACGTAAACGTCTCGTGCAATTATATCTAATCTAAAAGAGACATAAAAAACCTAAAATATCGAACATAAAAAGTCATTTCTATGTTAGTAAATAGACCATAGTAACCATGAAGATAAAGAAACAAAATTTATAAAAAACAAGATATTTAGAATAACAATACTACTTTAATCATATACTATGAATAATGTGGTGATATATGTTAAGATATGTCATAAATAATGTTGTCAAATGTCATGAATAATGTAATGAGATTAGGAATATTTTAAGAATGTTGTGAAATATGGTTGTATTGTAATAAAAGTTATCAATAATTGTTTTGAAAAAAAAATTAAGTGAATGTGCATGAAGATTGAAGATTGATTTTAGAAGTTTTATGTAGAAGTAAATTAAATTGGTTACAAGTAGGGGAATATTAATCTTTTAGGAAACTTTGTACCATCTTGATAATAAATTGATATTAAATCTATAACTATTATAAATGATACTCAATTTTATAACCGTTTGATTTTACTCTTTAACTACTATTTATGAGTAAAAAAGAGGTTTTTCCTAATACCTTATTTGACTTTAATTTATATCAGAAAATGAAGGTTGAGTTTTGTAAATTTGGTTTTATGGAAAAAATATAGCATTTGTTTCGGGTGTAGGACTTAGCACCTATCTCAAAACATTTAATCTGTCTCTACTCTTCATTTGTTACAATTTTTACTTTCCTGTTCGGTTGTCTGAATGATCGAAGTATCCACTTACTTTGAGATCCTATTTATAGTGTTTGGCATGGACATGTAATTAGAATTTTCTTAATCACGACTCAATTACCTTTAAACTTTACTGATTTATATTACTTTAATTTACAATAATTTTAGTACAGCCCAGGTCGTGAAGTTCCTAAAATCACTTAGGAGAAATGATCGATCAACAATCCACATAATTGTTCATCTATAATTGCGGCCTTCTGGCGCTTATTTTTTTGCCGCCTGAACGAGATTAGGCTAGGGATGTCCATTCACGTGATTCAAAGTGATAGAAAAAGGAGATTGGCTGTATATTGAAGCATATGTGATTAATCACATGCATGCACGGAGAACTCAACGCAACACTTTCTTTTTCTCTAACACTCACAGGAAAAGCGCTTTCAATCACTCACTTTCTTCCCCATTAATTCCTCCACCACTTCATGCAACGATGCACCATTCATTCATTCATTTTCATTCTCCATGGCACTCAAAGAACCACCCAAAAGGCTCCAATACCCACTCGACTCTTCCTCCTACAAGCTCCTCAACGAGATCGGCGCCGGCGTCAGCGCCGTCGTCTACAAAGCCATCTGCATCCCCATGAACTCCGCCGCCGTCGCAATCAAATCCATAGACCTCGACCGTTCCCGCCCCGACTTGGACGACGTTCGCCGCGAGGCCAAAACCCTGTCCCTCCTTTCCCACCCTAACATCCTCAAAGCACACTGCTCCTTCACCGTCGACCGCCGCCTCTGGGTGGTCATGCCCTTCATGGCCGCAGGATCTCTCCAATCCATCATCTCTCACTCCCACCCCAACGGCTTAACCGAGCCCTGCATCGCGGTGGTCCTCCGAGACACCCTCAACGCCCTCTCCTACCTCCACGGCCAGGGCCACCTCCACCGTGACATAAAAGCCGGCAACATCCTCGTCGACACCAACGGACAGGTAAAGCTCGCGGATTTCGGCGTGTCGGCTTCCATCTACGAGTCCTCCACGTGTTCCTCCTCTCTCAAGTTCACCGATGTTGCAGGCACGCCGTATTGGATGGCTCCGGAGGTGATTCACTCGCACACAGGGTACAGTTTCAAGGCTGATATATGGTCCTTCGGGATAACCGCTTTGGAGCTGGCGCATGGAAGACCTCCTCTCTCTCACCTTCCACCTTCGAAGTCCATGATGCTCAAAATCACGAAGCGGTTTCGGTTCTCCGATTTGGACAAGTATAGAAAGGGGAACGGGAACAAGTTCTCGAAGGCGTTCAAGGACATGGTGGCTTCTTGTCTGGACCAAGATCCTTCGAAAAGACCCACTGCTGATAAGTTGCTGAAACACCCTTTTTTTAAAAACTGCAAAGGAACTGATTTTCTGGTGAAGAACGTGCTTTTAGGGTTGCCCAGTGTGGAGAAGAGGTACAAGGAGAGCAAGGTGAATGAACATGATGATGATGGTGGTGATGATGAAGATGAAGACCCCTCCATGCAGGTGAAGGAGAGAAGGATAAGTGGGTGGAACTTCAACCAAGACGGGTTGGAGCTTGATCCTGTGTTTCCAAACGATGATGCAGGGGCTAAAGAGGGTGAGGTTGGAAGTGTTATGAGAAAAATGGAGGAGCATGTTAATGTTGTTGGAAGTGAAGGTGGTGTGAAGAAGAAGGAGAAGATGTTGGCGACTCTGAATGTGCTGAAAGGGAGCTTGGAGCAAGAGCTGTTGGAAGTGAAGTTTCTGGTGAATATGATAAGAGGAGAAGAGGAGAGTGATCATCATCATGATCAAACGGCTGCTGCTGCTCATCATGATCATGATCAAGATCATGGTGAGGAGAAGGAGATTTCTAGGCTGAGGGTTGCATTGGAGAATGAGAGGAAGAAGAACTTGCAGTTGGAGTTGCAGCTCCACACCTGCAAGCTTCAACTTTCTTCTCCTCTCAATATTTCCAACTAAAATCTTATCAACTCAAACACTGCATTCTCCATGCTTTTATATCTAAACTTATGTTCAAGTTCTGGTGTTGTGCACACTCATTCACTTCTTATTTTGTTCTTAGAAATAGGTATTATTCCTGTTTCTTTAAACCATTCACCTTGTTTATTATATGAATAAGAAAAAAATATCAAGTGAATTATAACCACTTTTACTGTTTTAAGAAAATTAAAATATTAATATTTTGAATTGTCGTATGGTTATATTTTTTGTGGTTATTGTCATTCAATATTAAGATAAAAATGAAATAACTGAAACTATGGTATTATGAAAAAGTTGTAAACTATGTCTCAAATTTTACCTATCACCTATCACCCTATATATTCTTCCATAACATCATTGCTTTGCTCATTACTTCTCCAACTATGAATGGACCAGACAGTACTTCACAACAAGTGAGACATAATTTTGTAATAATAAAATTACATGATAAATAAATATGAGTGGTGACAAAGATTCACATCGTTTTATCACGAGTCACCGTTCATCGTCTAACATTTACACGCCGCCACCAACACCCTTAACACGCATGAAAACAACGCTATCAGCAGCAGCCCTAACGCCGCCACGCCGCCCTGGTTTCATGGACCGCTTCCCCCTCCTCCGGATTCAGCAGCAGCTTCTCGTAACATTGGTCACCATTCCCCTTCCGATTTGAATCGGATCCGGTTCAGAACGACGCCGATTCCTCTCTGACTATGAACCCAAACGAGTGCTGACAAATTACGATTAGGGTACGTGATAATTAATATTTAAAGATTAATAAAAGAATCACCATGTGTGTAGCAGGTAGCAGCGGGCAACATTCTGTTGGCTGCAAGACACATATGTTATGCGGTATAGTTCATTCACATCAAGAAACTGAACAGCCTTAGAACACAAGAAGAAGATATAGAGATGAAGGACTTTTGAGAGACCCAAGAAAGTATTTGTTTCTTGTTGAAAGAAAGAAAGAAAAATATACCTGTCAGAAGAAATGGATTTAGAAGAATCTAAAATAAATAACACTATGGACTTATTATACACAGAACACCTAGACTTGCATCATCCAAATCATTGGATTCTCGAGACCAAGATCATACCCGCAGCCATCAGGGATCTCGATATTGGCTGGTGGTGTCATCCTGCGGCGGCAACCACGGAAAGAAATGTACTAAGTTGTCGATGTCGGACACGCTCATATCTTCTTGCAATGCATAGTAATTAAAAGACGAGTTGTGATTAAAGCACGGATCTTTGGGTTGTTCTTGCTGTTGAAGCTGCAAGGGATCATTTCCAAGTTGTTGTGGGTGAAGCTGTGACGGATCTTTTGATTCTTGAAGTGACATTTGTGGAAGATAAGGGTCGTAGGAGGAGGAGGAAGGTGGTGGTGGTGGTGGTTGTGGTGTGGCAGTGGAATGAAGAAGTTGTGCTCTGAAGAAGGCAAGGTGTTGAAGGAGAAATTGGAGTTCGGATTCAGCAGAGACGATGAGGGATTGCAAGTGAAGAATGAAGCTTAAGCAGCCTCCAACAGGGTTTCTGGCTCTCATATCAGACTCATAGATAATGGTGTTGATGGCTGAGTTTCTGTTAACAGGGTCAAGAGGCTTGATCATGTTGATGATTTTGCCAACTCCGAAAAGCCTGTGAGCGTGAAGGAACTGTTTTTGGCGATAATGAGGAAAGAAAGGTGCGAGAATGCAGGTGGGTCCGCATTTCCTGCGTTGGTACTTACAAGCAGCACAAGCCTGTGTGGTGCTCCTTGAGGAACTCGTGCCACCTTCCATGGTTTCTGCAAATTTTAAGCCGAAATGAGAGCCTTTAATTTCTCACTTCTTCTTCTTTATATATCTCATTTATCTCAACAGATTCTGTTATGCCAAAAGATATTTTTGGATCATCAAATTAATAACTCTTTTTTTTTCTTAATAATTACTCTTAATTATAATTCTTCATTACTTACTCATTAGTCATATGTTTTAATTGAGTCATTTTTATACCATAAAGGTGAAATAATGTAGTTCTTTTTCTTGTAAAATGTTCAAGTTTTAATACCTTAAAAGATTATATATTTTTAGTCCCTTTATCTTTAAAATCCATTAAATTTGATTGAATAGTATTTTATAAAGGAAAGACAATGTTTAAATAGCATTTGAAAGATTAAAGGTAGTGTTTTTTAAAAATCAAAGAGAAAAAAGGATACTTTTTTAAAGAAGCTAAAGATAAATTTTACATAGAGAAAGTTATATTTCATGTGTTACAATTAGTATGTTGTAAACTACACATACATATAGATGTTCTGTGGTTGCTGATGTGACTGTCTACATATAAGATTCACCTTGAATTTAATATCCTATGGTTTACAAAATTAATTGGATCAATTCATAGGTAGTTATATTAAAAAAACTGAATTATTTTGTAAATAAAAACTGAATCTGGGCTGTTTTTTTAGTTTAATTTTTAAACAGTGTAGTTTTCCTAACTAAAATATTTAAATTGGAATGTAAGTTACAAAAATAAAATATATATTTTAAATGTATCTATATATCAATATATCAATGATAATTTAGATTTTGAGATAATTTGGTTATAGTTAAATTCAGTTTATTTAGATATTAAACGGTTTAATTCAGTTCACTTAAACAATTATATTGTGTTATTCAGTTTAATCCTTCAACCATTTAGGTATCTTACTCATCCAATAATATCCAGTTCAATTTCCTCCTTTCACATGTGGTTCATTCTCAACAGGTAATGGTTATTTTTATATAAGTAAAATTTATAATAAGTAAATATATTATATTAGAATTGAATTTTACAATAATTAAATTTTATTAGTTATATATAACTTACATTTTAGATTTATGATGAATAATTTACATAAAATCAAACTTAACTTTTAATAATATCTATCATAACAGAATAATTAACTATTGATTTATTTTAAAAAAATCTGTTATAATTATCATGATTAATAAGTGCTAAGCGGGAAGAAAATTTATTATTTATTAAAATAAAAAACTACTCGTGTTCTAAACAATAAAACAGAAACCAAGTTGAGGGAGAGAAAGAATAAAATAGAAAATAGCTTAAAGGCCTAAAACAATTTTAACTACCAATAACCTCATAAAAATATTGAAATTTAATTTCGAAAGTGTTAGAAAAGTGTGTTGAAAAAGATAAACGATCAAAAGTAACAATTACACATTTAAAGATACAAGAACGATATTGTGAGATATATAACCAAAGCAGTGAAAGCTATGTCTAAGAAGTATAAATATTGATTTATATAATATAAGAATAAAAATGAAAACTCATAAAGTTTTCTTCAATAACTTTTACACTTCAAAAGAGATTATTAATATTTATCTCTTGACTGAATTTACTCTGCAAGAGGGAAACTACTGAGACAATGTGAGAATACAACAGTGTTTCAAACACATTATTAAATGCTATGGTTTAGTTACTTTAATGTAAATAAATTTAAGTGTAGTGCTAAATTAATTTTGGTTACTCAATCATAGCTATTAATTAGGAGTCAATGGTTAATGTTTCAATAGTTATATAATCTATCATATTATATTTGCAGTAATTTAAAATCAAATTGAAGGTAAGAAATTCTAATGAACTCCAACTTCTTAAAGTATTTTCAACAGTCATACATTTTTTGAGATGTTATTAAAGCTGATGAAGGCTCTTCCCACTTGAGCCACATGTGAAATCTGGCTCATTCACTGTGTGTACCACAAGTTCAGGATCTGGAGATTCCAGCTCAAGTATTACCTGCACATTATTGGTTGAGGAGAATGTAATCAAATTTAAATGTGATTCTCTTAAGTGAATATAACTTTTTTTTGAGATAAATGACAATATTAATAGTTGGAAGAACCATGTGCTTAGAGTTGTAACATCTCCAATAGAAACATTTATGAGTAGAGAGTTACATTTACCTTAGCAAATTTACATCACATAAAACAAATATAGGTGTTAGAGTCAAATTTAAGCTATTTCGGGAACATACCAAAAAGTTGTCTCCTTGCTTTAGGATTGGTGCAGGAACGTAGAGATTGCATTGTGGTCCTCTCAACTATCAAAGAACCAAAGCAAAAACATCATTGTTAGAGAATTTAATTCTCCCTTCTAAAATCTTGTAAAATTATAGTTGTTTTAACAATTCCGTTTTTCCAAAACTAAAGATGTTTTACAAATCCAGGATAACATCATTTGTAATATTTTTTTTAGTTATACCCCTATCTATATCTATCTACTAATGCATTGAATTTCAAAAAACTGCTACATATAATAGTGGACTTTCTTTAATGGATGTGCCAAAGTTTAAAACAATTGTAGTTTTGGAACGTAAAAAATGTTAATTATGCAACATAATCACAATTATAATTTATTTAAGAGGAATAGAATACTATTTTACTTTACCGGCCAGTATCTTCCTATATTAAAGTCATTAACAAACACAATTCCTTTCCCCCAATTGCTGAGTGATATAAACGTATCCATGACCTGATTTGATTTATCAATTGAGAAGTGCCCAGAATAAAATGCTGGTTCTTTGGAAGTATTCTCTGCAGGAAAAGAAACTCATTGGTTAATACTAAATATCAACGATTTCTAATACCATGAAAGTGATGACTGAGAAAATTACGAGATACAAATGAGCATTAATGATAGAAAAAGGCATCTCTCCATACACCCAGAATGTATTTCAGTACATACCATGCTTATAAATAAACTTTTTTCTGGATGATATTATTTCACTGAATGCAGAGTAGGAAGCCTGGGTGATTGGATTGTAGGTTGACATTTCATTCAGGTTGTGTAAAGGAATAGGAAACATTTTCCACCCTTTTACTTTTTCCTCGTCCAGATAAACTGAAGACAGAATTCCCTGTAGAAGTTGTGTCAAACATCAACCAATTACCATCAAACATTTAGAGCATCAGCTTCAGATGACATATACCTTTCTATCAAACATGTAAGCCCCATAATTTACACGACCCATGTTTTCAACCTACAAAATGCAGAAGAAAATATTTGAATAATTCCCATAACATGTTATAAGCTGAAGGAAACTGCTCAGAAGTTGAGGCATCTTGATTTATCACAATCAGGGATAACAAACTATACAACTAAAGTAAGAAGTTAACCAATAAATAATGTATCAATTCAGCAACTAACTTCTAATATTGACTATTAGGCTAATTCAAATGGCTCACTTTACAAGTAGAAATTAAGAAATACATAATTACTTAGGTATTTAAGCCCCCTGAATTTAGAGTAAATATAATTACGGTCCATCAAATTAAAAAAAACAAAAATCATTTTTTAGATTCTTGAAGTAGAAATATGTGATCTTAATCCCTACACATTAAAGTTGAACAACTAAAATGACTTTTTTAAAAAAAACTGTTTTACGTCTCAAATTTAGTGTTTAAAAACTAAAATCATTTTTTACAAATTTGAGAGACTAAATATACTATCTTTTTAATTTAGAGAGCGAAAACATGATTCACTCCAAATTTTAGAGACTAAAAACATAATAAATCTTACATTATTCATCAAGTAAATATAGTTTGGTTCCTCGAAATAATTGAAATGGTAATTTTTTTTAACAAAATATATTTTATTTAACGTGTAAAAAAATTGAAGTACTAAAACCAACATTTTTAACAATTATTTACGTTAACTTCTTTGATTAGCGTAAAGCAAAAGGTGTAATGGACTTGTGGTTCTCTTTAAGTACTACTGAAACCAAAAGTTCAAGTCGTCAATAAATATTTAAACTATCCTTGATATTTAAATTCTCTGGTACTCTCTTATTATCTCCACAATGGAGGACGAAGACCAAATCATGAATTCCCACAAAGCAAAATAATCAAAACTGATATTTGCTTAGTCCACGACATAAGCCCATGAACTAAAAATCTGCCAAAATTATTTTTCTTACAAAATAATATAAGAATACATACCAGAATAAATAAGTTGATGTTAGAATGGCATTTAACACCAGGGAGACTTAGTTTGTTATTTAACCACCTTTCAATAGTTCCAACGTAAGTTGGCCTAGCACCATTTTCTTCAGAAGGGCATGAAATAAATACTTGAGCTCTGTCATGTAACTGCATATTATTGTATTAGAGAAGCTATATTGATGAGACATTATTGTAAACTTTCTAGCTATGGGTAATAGAAATAAGACGATAGTGTCAAAAGAAAGGAGCTACAAAACAAAATGAGAACTAACGAAGGAATTAAAATAGCACCTTTGGTATGAACAAAATTCTTCCACCTCTCTTCGCTCGGTATTCAGTGATATACAATACAAAACCAAACAACTGAACGCAAAGGTTAATATTAAATAGAACAGTTTAGGAATTTAGGAATCTTTCACCGTTATGAAAAGAAAAACATACCTGGCCCACGTACTCCATTGGCATTGGAGTTTCAGATTCAAACACATTAGTGGAATTGGTGAAATCAAACGTGTCAAATAAAAAAGCCTTTCTTTGTAAGTGAATTGGTCCATATCTTGCCTTTTCATTATTAGAGGGAACAGATGGAAGAGGTACTGAGCTATATCTGGCTATAACCCTTCGAATAGCTGAAACATATGCAAGCACAAATTTAAAATTTTGCTTGGATGATTACAGTGAAAGTAACAGAGTTTAACAAATAATAACAAAACGAGAAGGGGAAGAATTATAGTTTGGATCATTTAGAAGACATTCTTCAACTGCATATAGGATATTTTATGCCAGTACAGAAGTAATTAAATTATTAAACATTATAGATTGTAAAGTTCCATTCATAATATGTGAGAGGGTGATGGTGAGAAAGTATAACTTTCTTGAAACCTGCTTTTGTCGAATGTGTTTTATGCAGAATGTTTTGTTTCTCTAACGAACACAAACTGCAACAAAATCATATTTCTTTTACCTATAAAACAGGAGTAATCTCTTAATTCTGGAAGCCCAAGTTACAGAGGGTTTGATTTTGAAACCTCGACTAAGTTCATAACAATATAGTAAACATGAAAAAGCATAAAACATAGAAAGACATAATTAGATATTAAAAGGTAGAATTTGGATGTATTTAGGATATCCAGACAGTGTCATTTAGGCTCACTTTCTATTTGACTTTCTTCCACAGCATGACAGAGTGCTTTTAGGCTAAAGATTTGCAAAATAGTAGACATTTTGAAAACTAAATGTACAACAGAGTATTGATAGCTTGAAAATGAGTGAGAAACATTACATCCATACCATTGAATTTTGAATTGTCAACGTCACCAGATTCCCTAATTGGTGCATCCTGGATATGTGATAGTCAGTCCAGTTTGCATATGACAGTTCACTATGGAAGGTGCAACATAAGGGTTAAAAGGTTTCTAACGTAATCATAAGAAGTGAGATCAGGTTTGTAGTCAGCCTCATCTACACCAGTATTGGCTCCACTATAAAATCCAAAGTTAGTCCCACCATGTGCCATCTGAAAATTAGAAAACCCAAACCACGAGGATTATTCAGAATGTGATTTTCGAACGGTAGAAAGGTAGAGATTGAGACATACATAGAGGACTGCAGAACCATTTTTTCGCAAAATTTTTTCTAGCGCAGCTGCTGTAGAATCAGCATCTGTCATGGCAATCTTCTCTCCCCAGTGTGTAAGCCACCCAGTGTAAAACTCGCTGATATGATAAGCACTTTGAGTATTTAGCATTTGATATAAAAAAATAATACTTCATAGGAGTACACTTACGCTGACAAAGGTGGTGATTTTCCTGGGGCATTGAACTCCTTTTGTAACTTGAATATAGGCCAAGGATCATCACCAGTACTGAAATCAACAGCTACAGAAACACACACACACACACACACACACACACACACACACACACACACACACACACATATATATATATATATATATATATATATATATATATATATATATATAATATCACA
>Ga0214545_1011680_pt1 | contig 11982 bp, 9 predicted proteins | sample CNSS4metaG_FD_160064 | JGI IMG/M metagenome (GOLD analysis project Ga0214545, IMG submission 160064) | Root nodule microbial communities from cowpea collected in UCLA plant growth center, Los Angeles, California, USA - CNSS4 | ecosystem: Host-associated > Plants > Roots > Nodule | place: USA... | reverse complement strand
ATACTAATCAAGTATTTTCACTCTAAAAAACGAAAAAAAAAAAACAGATAAAAAAGAAGGGCTAGCATCTGGTTACCATATAAATAAGCTTGTAAGTTGTAACCATTTTGTATGTGTTTATACTGTGCAAAAGAAAATGCAAATAAATCGAAATTGTTTACTCCATGTGTTTCATCGATGTGATCCATGTCTTAATTATTACGCACACGTTCCTTGCAAACATGACAGTTAAGTCCCACCAACATTTAACGTAGGACACATGCAATACCAAAGTGATGGTGGGTGCTGACCGGCTTTTAGTTCTTTAGTTATCATTAATCACCTATCACTTCCAGACACATCGCAACCCGACAAAACTGAATATTTATCGATCTTTTATACCTTTACATTTACTTTTTCTTTTCTTGACAAAATTTCCCTTTACAATTTACTTACCTTTTGTGTAGAATAAAGACGTTATTCAACTAATCAACTTTCAAAAAGCCAAGTAGTTTTAATTATTATTATTTTTTTCAAAATCAAGTTGGTTACAACAATAAACAGTAATGTCAACAGAATAAGAACACTATATATAAATCTACACTTAAATATATTTTCAACCTTTATTGGTTTTTCATTTTTTAGAATACTTATTATAGTCTTCATCCTTAATTATATTATATTAAAAGATAATGTGTACGCACTGCCTGTGTCATGTATCCTCCACATCTCATCTTACATGATTTAACCTTGTTTTGAGGACTAATGACAAATACAACTTTTCCGAATAGGGGCGCGGAATTTGAATACATACTGATTTGGCTTTTTCTTTTGTCAAGAAAACCTTTTCTCTAACAAAAAGCCATTTTAAGTAAACTAAACTCTATTTGGGTGTGATGGCCAATACCCAAATTCTATATTTTGTTGCTCTCTCTTAAAGAAAGGATTTAGAGGGGATTATTAAACTATGCTTAATTGGAATTCTTTAACAATTTCATTTGTCTTTGACGAGGGTATTATATGCATCTTGTATCAGTTAGGATTTCCTAATTTTAATATAGTAATTTGTTATTCTTTCTCAAGCAGTGACATGACTACCATTACATGAAACATCTCATATTCCTGATAATACTTAATTTTCCATGTCAATTTGAATTTGGTACATACGAAATTATGAAGTAGGAGAAACGTAAGAAAAAGCCTGTGGTTGTTTATTTCTACCAAAATGCAATCAATTAGGTAATAAATCAATAGCCATTGCGGGCGAGTGTAGCTATAATAGGATAAAGGGTATATCCTTACATCAGCTAATAATGCCCACCTAATTACATACAAGCAAAGCAAAACCATATAAAAAAAAGAGGCAAAATTATGACATGGTAACGAAGAGGTAACGCTGTGATATTTGAAGCTGGATTTCCCCCACTTTGTATATACGCACATCCAACACCAAGAAACAATTTCAATTTGAGATCACCAGATATTGGCATCTATCTTCGCGCAACAGTAGTAGCCTTGACCATGTATGTGGTTTAAATTCACAAAGCATCGTGGATAACAAATGGTGGAACCTAACTGTGCTACCCTTCCTCACTGTTCATTTATCACACCATCAAAGGATGACAATTTCAGCGGTTTCTCAAATCCCATTCTTGTAAAAACACACGGCATGCAACAACATTAAAGCTAAACTCCCCATTGGTTAACCTTCATGATCATTATCTGCAACATAAATACCGAGTTACAGCTCAAGATATACCTACAGAGTGTCTCAGACATTATTGCAAGCAAAACACTGTTTATTTTTTTCTTCTGAAGTGTGTATGAAATATTCCACTATGTGAAACGTTACCTGAACCAAGTTAAAATGCACTTAAGGATCGGCAGAGTCTTCGTTGATTTCACTAAATATATCAGGGCAACCGTCCCAGCTTCGAAGCTCTCTCGCTTCCCAATATCCACCAATGTATCGAAAGGTTCCACTTTCACCTTCTCTTCGGAACCACCTGGGCTTCCAACCACTTTCTTGTATTTTCCTTGACTGTGGATATATAAACAATGATCATCATCAATATACAAAGGAGAAGAAAATCACTACACTGCCAAAATATCACTAGAATACAGATTACAACACAAAGAGCTGAAGCACAAACAAATCACAATTAGTAATGTCTATAACTTTGTTTAACTTCATTTTCATTTTATATTTCTCTCTTTCTTTCAATTACAAACTCAAAAGTTAGGGAGACAACGGTATGAACAATTAAAAGGAAAAAACAAAAGATGAAGAAGTGAATGGTTCAATATAGGTAATGTGTTTATCGTTAGACAACTTCTTGGGTTTTCTTGTTCTTGGGTACTAAAAGCAAAACTTTATCGTTAGACGTGGAAATCGTTGTTTTAAAATCCTCCATAAATAATTAAATTAATAATAAATAAACTAATTTTTCACTCATTTATTTTAAATTAAACAACCTTTTTTTTCACTTCTTTCTTAAGTCTTTCTCTTCTTTAATTTTCTCTTCCAATCTCTATATTTATGGCATAAAATAAGGTTTGGATTCAGAAAACAATGTTAATTCTGAAACAAACCAGTTTAAAAATAGTAAAGAAGCAAAGTCTAATTGAAAACTTATGCTCTCATTTAGTATGAACGGAAAAGAGCGAGAAAAAAGCACTCACTTTCCTTGTTTTGATCTCTGTGGACAAAGAAAGATGAAAAAAAAAAGTGAAATCCAGAAGTTCAGTTTTTGTTTTTCCAAAATAAAAAGAAAGAAGCTTTGTTTGAGACATACCATTCTCTGACGCTTTTCCAGCCTTTGTTTCTCGAAATTAGCCTTGTCGTATTCCCCATTCTCTAGATGGCGTTGATCAGGTCGAAGCCTGGAATCCGTTGGCGGGAGGTTCTCCTTTAATCCGTGATCAAATACCCGTGATCAGAAAAGGCTATAAAAAACCATAAGAGACGCATATATAAGAACTGGAATGCATATCAAATAATGATATAATACATCATTATATACCTTGAGTCCCGGAGTAAGCTCATTGAGAGTGATGGCAAATGGTGTCAAATTATACCGGCTCACATTAGGAGATGCCATCGTCCTTTTCCACAACAAGGATGCGTTTGCGTTTGGTGAACTCAAATCTTTAGGCTTCACATTTACATTACCACTCATATAGTACATGCTGTCATCCCACTTCCCAAACAATGTCGCAACTTTTTTCCCCGTTACATCTTCCACAAATCCATGCACCTAATTCAAACCGCACACTCATGTTATACATTCAAATTTCTAACATTTAAATAAATCATTTTCAAATATCATACATCCAATAACTTACTTGCCGAGGATTTCGGTCCAGTATCGTCTGCTCTTTGAACTTGAGTCTGCACGAATACTTCCGATTGCCACGTATATCCATGTCTCCATGATGATCACAGTATATTTTCCCAAGGATGAGATTATAGATCGTGGTGGTGACCTAACACAAGAAACAACAAGAATCACAACATTGATTTAGAGAAAATATCACCATGGGATTTTACAATGCTTACCTTGCTCCACTGAAATATTTCACCATCATTGAACTCTAGGGTCAGAACACCCACTGGATCAAGCTGAATTGACCTTCCCCGAAACTTTGAATGGATGTTGCTGTCAGCCCAAAACTTCCAACCTCTACCTTCGCAGTGGCAGGCAATGAGTGTTGGATGATGACTCACCTGTTTTAGACATAATGACTGAAGCATCAACTATATACTCGGTGGATGATGAATTCCTTGCTCATATAAATATACTAACACAAAAGTACGTACGAAGATCGAATTATAAGGAACTTTCTCTGGGTCCTGTATCTCTGCTTCAGTAAATTATAAGTAACTAACCTTCTCTGAAAAGAAGCGAATTCCTTTCTCGGGGTAATCAGCTTCGTAGGTTTCACCCAATAAAGGATTAAAGGGTTTACAGTTACGACCTTCAGATGACGCATAACCGGATACTGCAAAGGCAGCAACATACAGTGCCCGAAGAAGACCGTTTCCCTGAAAAAAAATATTCAAAGGGGAAAACAGATTCACTACTTGGTTATGAGGCAACTGATCAGTTGCGACCAAACAAATTCACAGAAATGAAAACAAAGAAGCTAAAGGAGTGCAGTAAGGTTACTTAATCTGCATATCTCAAGATATGGAAACAACCCAAAAACATTCACGGGGAGAGTTGAAAAGAGAAGTTCTAATAAAATCATCATGTCCCACTAGACAATAAAAAAATTAAGGGTAAAGGAGTGCTGCTGATAATGTAGGCATTATTCAATACTAGTTTTAAATTTATATTGCCAGCACTTCAACACTGGTGTGGCAAAAACAAGAGCAAGAAGTATCTTACTGATTTTCCGTATTCGTGAGCTAGATCTAGAAGATAAGAGTACTCCAAGTCCTCACAACATTTTTGTAGGGATGATATAGGCTCATTAAAGTATACCGGGAGACAAACTCTCGTGAGATCTTTTCCCACGTTGTCCTTGATCATTGACCAAAGACTAACACCCTTCTCTTTCTCAACAGGATCTGGAAGCTTTTTTCGTCTTGCAATCTGAGGATGCTTATAATTACAGACCATGTTCTCAGGATGAATGTTCTCTGTATCAGTGGATTGCGTGCTGATTTCCCTACACCTGTCCACTTCATTTATAGCTCTTTCTGACTCACACTTGCAATCAGTCTCTGTAAAACAATCTCTAGTATCATAATATGAGATTTCATCTTCATCTGATACTTCCTCCATCTCTTGTTTCTCAATATCATCAGATGATTCAGTTGTACTACATTCTGAAACCAAAAGGTTCATGTGAAAAAAATAGTACATCTTGAAAGGACAAGTTCATAAATGAAATCAGCATGCTCAGCAAGAATAGTTCCTATTCTGGTTGAATGAATAAGCAAATCATGGACCCTCAAGTTCTCACAGAAATTGTCTCACATATACATAAATTGCCTCGACGGATAGAGGCATATGAACTACGACCATAAAAAGTATTAATTTTTTTAATTGATTGACTTTCGAAACAAAACTGTTAGTTGAACTGAATGTCAAAGATGAAATAAAATAATGAGTGATAAATTCTCTAGAGATCGGCATGAGGATGCTGATAAAAATTCTAGTGATTGAATTAAAACTCTGGAACTTCGAAGAAAAAAATATAAATACACGGGTCCATGCTCCAAGGTCATTTAGCCAAATAATTTTCATCATTCAAGAAACGGTTGCAACAACAAAATGATGTCAGCAATATTCCTTCTGTTCATATAAGACAGAACCATCGGTCCCTGTGATAACTTTCAACACAACAAAGATTCCGCATACAAGCACATGCTCATTAAATCAAAGAAGAAAGACAAAAGTAACAGCATATTATAAACAGAAAACATGGGTAACATATATTGCAGTACCACTATATTTTCCACGTCCAAGACTTGAAAACTCGTTCTTTGTTAACTGGTAATCACCATCGTGTATTGCAGTGGCTTCAGGTTCAGTATTAGCTGCCTGTTTATTGTGATCAATAGCAAATTTGTTAAGTCCCGTACCGTAAAGACCTTTCACATTCAGAAATTACACTAACACAGAAAACGGCAAACTGATATGATAGTTGAATTGACATGTAAGTCCGTGAATTATAATTACATTTCAAAGTAAGGGAAGAGGCAGAAAACAATTGATGCCATCGATCAAAGTCACCAATGACGTGACTCTTCTTAAAAGACATTAGAAAAAACCACAAAAAAAGCCAAGAATGCATGACAACATGAACCAAACATGTCATGTGGTCTTCCAATTTTATTTTTTGACTTGGTTCCTGATTGTATGATGACAATACTACTTCAGTTGAATTTGTACCAACTCAAATAGTCAGATAATTTCATCATAATTATCCAAGAACGACATACCCCCTAATGTTTCCATCCATGTGTTTGACAGAACTAAGAAGCACAGCAGTTATTATGAATAAAATATATACATAGGAAATATAAAACTATATATATATATATAGTTATATATATATATATATATATATATATTTATATATATAGCTAAAGTATTGAAAGTTTATGTACATACATTTAGTTAGAATTAGAAAAAAGTGGTACGCGTGACAAGACAACAGTCTCCTTACATGAAAGATAGCTTCTAAAATATAATTGATGGTAAAGGAGACTGAAAAGAAACTTTTGGACATTAAACAAATATAATACCGTGATTATTTTATCAAACTATGTACTCGACCATTTCAGATCATAAATTATAAAACAAAACAGCCGAAAACTTTAGAGATCAAATGACCTGGAATGGTTAAATTATTGCACAATTCGTGATCTTTGACCACATTTAAAATGATAGGGAGGGATGTGGTGGGGAATAATAAAGTAATAAATACCCCACAGTTCTTTAGGCATTCAAATGAACCCAATATAGAGGAAGATAGTGACAAGCACTCCAGAATAAAGGACAAGATAAGAAATGACCTCCAATTGCCTTATTGTATCAAGCAGATTAGATCGCTCTTGACAAAGAACTTCAAATTGTCCTTGCATTTCGGAGAACTCTGAGAGCATGATTTGTTCGCACTCCTTTACAAGGTTCTCACTGGTACCCTCTTCAAGCAAGCGTGACTTAAGCCTGTCGGTTGACACGGATATATCATTGGGTGTGAGCAAGAGATGATCATGGAGGGGTTGATGAGGATATAGGCCACGTGTCGAAACCAAGGCCTGTATCCACGCTACCCGGTCGTTCCTCGAATCAGTTCTCAGATGGAGAGTTTTCGTTGCTGTAAATATATAGAAACGCCGATCATCTGACTTGCTCTCTCTAAATGATGAAATCTGCTAAACATTCACGCAATATAATTTCATTTCAATTTCAGTGCACCAACAAACTCACTCTATCCAGGTTTTTTTTTTTATTGAAGAACAAAAATTACAGATAGGAAATAAAATTAAAATTATGAAAAAAAAAAAAGACATAGCAAAGACTAAAATTGTAGAAAAAGAAGAAATAGTGATATCAGTGTACATTGAAAAAGGAAATACTATTAGAGAGTAAAACGAACAGGACGGCAACAAAATCTATGGGAAGAGCCCATAGAAAATTGTTACAAAGGAAAAATGGGGATAAACTTCCCAAGAAGTCACACGGACAAACAAAAAATAAACACACTCTACAACCTCAACAGAAAAAAAAAACAGTAAAATTTTTGTAGTTAATGAAAGACTCCTATTAATAATCAGAAAATGCTACTGAACACATTGGCCATTCAGGTTTTGGTTCAAACCAGTGCACTATATATATTATAAAAAAAAATTAATGTGTAAAATAACTGAAGAAACAAGGTAACAAAACATTGTTTATAGCCTCTTACTTCCTTTGTTTTGTTTTTGCCCCTTTTATATAGGAGGAGAGAGCTGGGTTATTAACTAACAGCATTGGAGCACCATACAAGTTTTTCCACTCTACTCTACTCTAAACGAAAACCCCGAAGAGATATGAAAAGATAATATCCCACCCAAGTTGTTGCTAGTCCCACATAGTTTTCTCCATTTGTTAAAAAAAAAAAAAAGTATTCGGATAAATCCAATAAAACTGAGAGGCCTTTCTACTATTTGATAAGGTTGCTTAAAGTAACGTCTGAGTCATTCCAATTTACAAAGCTAGACCCAAACCCATGCCAGTCCAAGATCCCTAATTAACTGCCGTTGGATCATCCCACTGTTCACATTTTTTATTCCATCTATTCCAATATAAAATGACTCCTCCTTGGTGTCTTGCATTACCTTTGAGGCAAGCAAAGAGAAAGAAAAAGAAAAAGTATGTCAACATTGCATTTTCTCTCTCCAAATTTTTATAAGCTACAGGAACATGCTCTAGGAAAATGGGAAGAGGAAACCGAAATCAATGAAAAACAAGGGAAAACGTACAGGAAAAATAAGTAGTAAAAGAATAAAAAAAAAAAGGAAAAGGGCAAAAGACCCAGGTGTTAAGTGTTTCATGTTTTAAACTGAAATGGTAAACTAGGTAAGGTGGGAATGGGTGAAAAACAGGTGCCAAGAGGAAGCTACATTAATAAGAGCAGAGCTGAATCGTAGAAATGCATCCTTCAACAACCAATGGCCTAATGTGACCGCAAGTTAATGCCTTACCTAGGGCTACGACGTAGTCTACCGTACCCTCCATGGCCACCTGTTGATGTGACCCACTCTACATTAACAACCAGTTATTAAAACCACAATTACAAACACCCAACTCTCACACTGAACTCAAATCCATCATCATCATGTTCTAAGGTTCATTAGAATCATTTTCACTCACCAAATAATATTTTTTAGATAAATAATATTGAAATTAGATAGAGATCATTAACTGCAAACCTCCTGTTACTTTGAAATCGCAACTAAACCCACTTAACAGAGCGTAAATCACAGTCAACAATGGCGGAAACCTGCAGATATACACCTTATTGTTCCAATAGAAAAAAAAAATACATATATATTATATATTTATATACTTATATATTGTTTTTGTTCCTTTACCCTGTCAAAAAAGAATCACATTCAGGTGAGTGAACAAATTTAATCGCAAACCTTGGTACACATTAATGGTTGGGTTCACATCACCAACAAAATTGAAGAACGGATAGAGGACATTTCACATATGTGAAATCGAAAATCGGAATGTCATTACTGCGTTTTGTTAAGCTAACTTTCACTGAGCTAGTGTCGTGCCGGGAAGCAGTGTAACTAAGGAGTCAGATCACACAGGCAACGCCTGCTATGATCCTTCATTGATTTTCAGATACGTGCGAGAGATGGAACAGAAACAAACAAAATCAACATTATAAGTATGTATAAAAGATTAAAGTTACCTTGAGATGGACTACACGGGAAGAGGAAGAAGCTTTGCGGTGTTTTCCTCGTGTGGCGGGGACAACTCTGTCCACTCGTGCGAGTCGGTTGGTGGAAATTTCCCCGATGAAGCGAACGTCGTCCGGAGGAGTGAGAAGGTTGAGATTCTCCGGACAGCGGATCTTGGCATAAGAGAGAACACCGTTTCGGAGGAGGAACCATCGGGATCTCCAGCCTTTGCCGTAATTGGTCCACTTGTAGAGAACGCCGGCCACCGTGGTCTCCCATCTTTGAGCAGCATTGCCGAGGGATCCCACCAAAGGAAGACTCCTCGTTTGGAAAAGTCTCGCCGCCATCCGCTCCGGGGAATGGTTGCCGATTCCGGGACTCTCCAGAGAGATACAACACAGTTGGTGCATCTCTTTCACTCGCATTTTCTCTCCCTCAAAATACTTCTTCCTTACTTTGGTCCCTTCTATTTTAGATTGATTTAATGCGAGGGTTCTTCAACTAGCACCTGAATTATCTTTTTCATTGATTCAGTGTTGTGAAAGCTAGTGAGGTTGGAAGAAAATTAGAAGGACATGGAAGGAGGTTGAGTGATGGATACATTAGTGGGAAAAAAAAAGTGTGCAGAAGAAGAAAAGCTTATAAATTTATTTGAAGAAAAGAATGAGATTTGTATATTCAAATGAATAAATTAATGTGTTGAGAAAGAGGATTGCAGACAGGTATATATATATTAGTTGGATTTGGCAAAGGCAAAGAGAAGGGGGCAAGGTAGTAATAAAGTGAAAAAAAGAGGGTTTTTAAATGGAAAAGATAGAGTGATGTGAACTACTTGTGTTTAAATTGAGGAGAAACTAGTCCTAGTCCTGAACCACAACTAAAAGAGATATTTGATTTTCTATACTCCCAGATGGATAACTGAAAAAGGTTTGAAATAGATACCTTACTTATACAAATTAGTTGAAACTCAAATCAAGTTTTTAGTTATAAACCTGTATTTATGGGACTTCAAAATCAAATCAACATCATATTTTTAATCTAACATCAGTGTATTAATGTGTGTCTTTCTTGTAGTATATAAAAGTCTTAATTTTTTATATTTATAAGATGGTCAGACTACATTATTAGAAACTTCAATATACATTTAATCATCACACCTAATTTTCCTACATCATAAAAATGTCTAGATTTTAAAAATGAATATCAACTATCTACCTTAAAATAATATTAGAAATAAAAAATTAGTGATTTTAGAATTTAAAAGAAGATAGATAAAAGAAAGAACAAAATCAAAATGTCAATTTTAAAGAAACATAAAAAACTTATACAAAGTTTAAATCAAAACTAAAAATGTATGCAAGTTATTATTATATTTATTAATTGTTAATTGTTAATTCTATATATGTGATTATGAGAAAATTGTTAAAGAAAACAAATATGTAAACGGGATCAAAATTACAAGTTGTAGAAAAAAAGTTAAATAATTTTTTTCATTATTATAATAATAATATTATTATTATTGTTATTGATTTTTAATTATTTATTATTAATAATAAAATAATATCACTTTATAAATATTTTTCTCATTTCTCCTTTTTTTTGGATAAATAATTCTTCCTTTACCTTTTTTTTTCATCTCCTTGTCGTACAGTAACATACTAACAAAAATCAATTCAATTTTAAGACTGATGAAAAAAATGTAATAAAAGTAATTATGATAAAATAGTTTAAATATTTAATAAAAAAATATTTAATTTTGTATTATCCTAACCATAATCATTTGTGTTGAAGTAATTATGTGATCTTAAATGATTAAATGCAAATATACTTCAAGGAACTTCAAGGAAGGAAGGTCCTTTTCCTTTAGTTGTGGTCCATCTAATTTCATATCATACTGAAACTTAATTGAAGATAAAGTAGGTTAAAAAAATCAGTAACAAAAGTCACTGAGAATTATCATTAAAATAAGTCATCTTAAATATTTGACCAAATTAATTCAACTGTTTTCATAGTTAATTATTTGATTAAGTTTGAAGTTTGTTTTGCATTTATGTTCATATGTGTGCAATAAATTTGATTAACACTAAATATGTTAAGTGTTAATAATTTTTTCTTTTCATAATTCATTTTTTTCATATTCAACCATACATGTGAGTGCTTTATAACTTAACAAACTAACCATTATTATAAAATTTAATTTTTCTATTTTTTTTTTTTTACATTTTTTCCTAAATCTTGAACCCCTATTTCTATTATTTTTTTTCTCCTAAATCTTCAACATATAGAATGACCTTTTGGCACAAGGATTATCCAACTATTTATTTACCATAAAATTTGTTTGTTTGGAATATCTAAGGTTTATATCAATGTAATTAAATGAAAAAGATTGAATATTTATAGTTTATAATTATCTTTTATATTAATTCCTGAAATCTCAAAATCACCCATTAGAAACTAAGAACTTCAACAAATTTATATAGGTGGAGAAAAGTAGATAAACTCTAAGTGTCCCTTTTCCCTTTTTTTCATGCTTGTATAATAATGATTTTTTCAACTAAACATAATTAATTTTTAATGTAAGAAGACAATTTTTATTATAGTTTTTATAAAATCATTTTAAAATATAAAAATTTAAAATGCTATTCTATTAAACACTTAGGTCAATAAATTTTACAAACATCACTATCTTGTTCTTTTATATTTATTTATATATTTCTAACGAAGAAGTGAAAGTCAAAACTAGTAGAAAATATGTCAAATACGTTGAATGCGTCTCACTTCTTGATAGATCATTTGTTTAAAATCCTGGTGTTAACTTTCATCAGATTTTGTATCTTTGAATTTAATTTTTCTTCTGGATGTGACAAAATCATAAGATTGTAAGTAAAGTAATAACCAAATAAACTTGAGACATTGTAATTCTAATATTTTTTATAACAATTGGATCATATTAGAGTAATATATATAAAAGTAAAAGTATAATATTTTCAAATAATCAATAAAAAAAAAGAAAAACAGATATAACGGGATCTAATAAATTTACTTTCTCTGTGCATATATCTTGTCCTGGCGAGAGAGTCTTTTTTTTT
>Ga0214545_1011679_pt1 | contig 11983 bp, 4 predicted proteins | sample CNSS4metaG_FD_160064 | JGI IMG/M metagenome (GOLD analysis project Ga0214545, IMG submission 160064) | Root nodule microbial communities from cowpea collected in UCLA plant growth center, Los Angeles, California, USA - CNSS4 | ecosystem: Host-associated > Plants > Roots > Nodule | place: USA... | reverse complement strand
TTATATCAATATATATATATATATATATATAAAATATATATATATATATATATATATATATATATATATATATATATATATATATATATATATATCATAGGTTTCTAGTGACATCGATTATAATATAAGTATCAGTTTTTTTGTGATCCACAAATATTGTTGTGTAGCACAAAGTTTTAGGGTTTCAAAGTCTCAACTACAAAATATGGTTGAGATTATATGAGGTCATGGACTTGACTGGGGATATACCCTTTTTTTACCCCAAAGAGAGGGTAGGGTAGCTTTTAGTTTTGGAGAAAACCTTCAAAAGATATTACAGTTTGAGGGGAAAAAATGATTAAGATGACATTTTGGGGAATGTTTGGAATGTCTCTTTAGATTTTCAACTTGACTTTTTCTTGTTTACATATACTTGTGAAAAATGGAGATTGGGGATTTGTCAGCTCTTGTAGAGAGAAAAAATTATTGTAAAGTTATTATACAAGTTAAAGTTAAATATGTTTTTATCCCTAAACTTTCAATAAATTTTAAAATTAGTCAATTCCGAAACTTTGAACCAATTTAGTCCTTCATCTTTCGAAATACATGGACTTAATATTTTTAATTAAATTTTGTTAAGTTTATTTGATATTTCAAGTGTGTTTCATAATAGTATTTGACTTAATATTAAGACAAAAATGTGTCAAACGGTATAAATAACTCAAATACAATCCTGAAATACGTACAAAACATCAAATAAACCTAACAAAATCTGATTAAAAGAACTAAATTCACGTATTTCGAAAAATGAAAGACTAAATTGATCCAAAATTTCGAAATAGAATAATTTTAAAATTCACTTAAAATTAAGGGATAAAAACATATTTAATCATATTATATATGAGGAAAAGAATGGATTATCTTGCTGTAAAAAAAGATATTGGTGTAACTTACTCTCTCTTTATATATATATATATATATATATGAATGATTTTGAAATTGGATCTGATAACGAAAGTTTGTGTGAGATGGATCATGACTTTTGTATATAATATTATTTTTCTCTTATCTTTTATTTTTAAGAATGAGATTGTTTGAATAACTGAGTAATGATATATTCAGTCTCTTACCATTTATATTATCATTTTACAACTATTTAAGAGTATAATAGTTAGGAGTATAAAAGTAAGTCGATCGGTTTAAACCGAATGAATTAAATTTAAGTTATTTAACCTGTTTCATGTAATGAATTAAAAATTTTATAATCTGACTCATCTAACCTCATAGTTTTGTGAATTGATCGACTTAAGAATATTTTTTTTTTAAGTTATTTTATATATTTATTATAATACAACCAAGTGAATAAATTTGGTTTATCTACGATCAAAATATTCACCTATTTAACCACAAATTATTATAAAAATATTAATTAAAAATTATAATATATAATTTGTCAAAAAAGAAATTAAAATTTAAACTATTAAAATATCATTGAATATCATATCCTTAAAAGGATTGAATTATTAACTTATATAAATATAAAATAGTCATAATAAAAAATTATAAAAATAATAACAAATTATTGTTAATGAATTATATGTTAATTCTGTCCTAATCCGACTCAAAAATATTTAATTCGTAAATTAAGTAATAAAATTCAATTTAACCCATATTTTAATTATTATTATTTTTAATTCAACCCATCTCAAATATGAGATATGTGGTTGACTTTAAACTAATTTTGAGACTTCCAACAACAATTAATGAACAAAGCAACATGTGTATGCTCTTTTATTCAACTGAAACCGTTGTTATTATAACGTTATAAGTGAACAACTAATATCTTATGTTGTTATTTCTGCCAACATAAGCAACATAATTAGTATCTTAGAACAATCCATCTAAAACACATACAAGTAAGAATGGGATTCAGAGTTCTAATCCTTTAAAACTATCGGTTATGCTTTTAAATTTTTTTTAGCTGCTTATTGTTTCCCTTCAAATTACTATTACCAAGTACTGAAATCATGCTAAAAATATGGAGAGAAAACTGATTTTCGACTTGAAAACCCTATTCAAAACTAGGTCAAAATTAGTTTGGTTTGGGAGCTATGACACTTTGATTTTTCAAATTTCAAATAAATAAAAAATTGAATTAATTCAATGATTTTTAAATCATGATTTTCATTCTATTTTTTTTTACACATTTAAATATATATATATATATATATAGTGTAATTTTATTTTTGTTTTATTTTGTCAATGAACCTTACTTTGGAATATTTTTATTTTGTTTATGAATTTTAATTTGTAACGTTGTAATTCAATTTTGTATTTTGGACCTTGATGACCTTTTTAGTGTAGGTCACAATTTCCTACACCTAAAGTAACTTGACAAGCAATACCTTTTTAGTGCTGGTTTGAATTTTTTTTTTTTTTAAGTGCATGAAAAAACATCATGATAATAAAAAGATCAACAGATCAGAAAGACTGTCTCACTTTGACTACTCTCGTTATAACTTTATTAAAAAGTAATTTACATTTTTTTCTAATTTTCTTTCTTCTGTTTTTGTGTTTTTATGCTGGATGATCCATGAAAAGTTAAACAGTTTTAGGGAGAGTTAATCAAAGATTAGTGTTGTATTATTGTGGGTTCTAACTATTCTTTAACACTTTCTAACCGTGGTATAAGCACAAGACCCTTTACGCAGTTTATAAATTTGTATACAAGCAAATAAGGTTATAGATTCACAATTGTCTATTAGCTTTAGTAATCGTGTACAAATATAACCTAACATAAATTGCAACTTTGTTTATGTTAATAGGATTGCTTGCCATTAAAAAAAAAAAGTGATCGGTGATAATAAAAAACATAAAGAAATACTTTATCTGATAAGGAAAAATGTATCTTTGAACTCATGATTTAGAAAAATGTATCTAAGGAACACCTAAAAAATCAACTCATTTATTTCATTCGGAATATTTCATTCTACATTCCACATTATCCTTTCATTCCGAAAGAAAGCAATCATTTCCTTGCTGCACCCCATCAATTTTTTGAGTTTCACTTCTACCCTTCTTTGTTTATTTGAAGTTGTGTGTTGTGGTCTAGTTTCTCCGGAAGTTTTTGGTGTAGGTGCTTGTAAGGAGCTAGTGAAGAAGTATTGAGGAAGTGCTGGTGATACAGGCAAAGCCACAACGGGTTGAAATATGGGATGGTTGAAGTATGGAATGTGTTTTCATGATCTCGAGAAATTGAAATTTGAAATATAAATTTACATACAATCCCAAATTCTGAATTGTCTTCCAAATTTTTGTAATCAAATTGTATATCCAAAATATATTTACATTATAAATCATATAATTCACATTTAATATTGTCTTCAAGATTTACATTTCAAATCGTACAATTTGAAATTTCAGTTTATCTTTGAAGTTATGGATTGTACAATTTAAATTATAAATTATATAATTTAAAAAAAATTTGCGTTCTCAATTATCTTCCAAATTATATAATTTAAAAAACAATTTACGTTCTTAATTATCTTCCAAATTTGAATTACATACCATTAATTTCAATAGAAGTATAATGGTAACTTTAGAAAGTATAAGTGTGCAGGAAGAAGACATGGTGGAGGAAGAAATTTGCAACATGATTTGCAGATGCAACAATGAATAAACACTTTCATTATTTTGACTGATCATCCGTGTACAAGCCCAACCCAAGAAGCAAAACTGAACAAGAAATTGAGTGTGGGTATAATTGGGGCATTTCATAATACATTAAAATTTACTATTTACTAATGAAGACATGGAAAAAGAATAAATTAATTAATGTACAGTTATCCGGCAGGAGGAAAGGGTGGAGAAAAGAAGAAAAGGTGAACTTGGTCTAAATAACTGTCCAATCACTTTCGACAAGGTATAGGTTTCCAGGCTTAGGAGGCTTTTTTGAAAATAAAGATGACTTGCTGTTGTCAAAGAAACTTGAGAAAGAATGTCGAACCAGTTTTATTTCATCGGTTACCTCTTCTTTCCAGACAGACTTGCTCGATGCTTTATCTTTGCCACCAAACATATGGCTAAGTTGCTTTAACCGCTGCTTTGGTTCACCAGTAGACATCCGCCGTTTTGGTACACTACCACTCATACTTGATTCTTCCATCATCTTCACTATCTTCACTGCCTCGTCTGGATTCACCATCATTTTCTCCACCATTTCATACATCTACAGAGGGACATAATTATTATTTTTTATTTCTTCGATTGGAGTTACTATTAAACAATTGCTATCAATATGATCAGTCTACATTCCAAACTAACTAATTTTTCATCCTCGGATGAACAGATCCGCGTCAACACATTGAACCCAAACACTAAAAAGAGGCAAATTAAATAATCCCATTAGGTTAAGAGTAAGGGTGTAAAGTCTTATAGAACTTTATCAGTCCCGAGTTTCACTTTATTTATAACGACTCCTTCAAATTGATGGATGGAGCAATATTCGAGTTAACTCACCGGATACATTTTGACAATTCCATTGTGGGGTAAATTTTCGGTACTTATTACTTCAGAAATTCCCAGTACCACCTACTCTTACAACTAATTTATAAGTTTAGAAATTTTCTTCATTTTATTTTAAAAAATAAATCAGGGAAAAATTAACCATATGAAGTCAGGTGAAGTGGGAGGGAGGAGTATGTACTACAGGAAGACTACAAAGAATTCCCTTTTAAAGGTAAGAATATTAGAGACTCTCAAGGATATCAGGAGCTACAACGAAAGTTTATAAATTAGTCACTTTAGTGTATTGGTACCAACCTGAATAAGCTCATCGAGTTTCTCATCGAATCTGTTGCTTTGACAAGCGGTAACTATGTAGTCCTTGCAGTCATTTAACGATTTTGAAATGTCAAGATCACCAGATAGCATATTTTCAGCAATTGCAAATCCTGAACCGAGCTGTATAGTTAAGACCAGAAATTATTATCAGAAAGGCATGCCAATGTTGTAATCATTGATGAATAGTTTACTTTTTCACTACCATCTGCCCTTGATATCTAGTCAACGAAACACAAGCTGAACTGTATAATTTTTCATTTAATCAATTAGCTGATATATACTACATTTTTTTTAAGTAACGTACAAATTAAGAGCAATTAAATAATTATATCAAAAGGTTATGATAAAGATAAGAGCAAATGGTTTAATCTTTTCATGCACCTCAAATGGGACCATCCAAGTCCATTATAAGAAGCAATTCTGTCTTACTTTAATCACCAACAAAGTTCTGCTAAACGTTGGTCCATTTTTCATGATTTCTACATAACAAAAATAACTCATGTGGGATAAAAGAAACGAGAGGGAGAGGGAACTAACAAGAGAAACAAACAGTTGTTCAAAAAGCTCCGAAGGTGGGATGTCTTCAAATGCATCTAGAATACCCTCCCTGCAAATGAATAAAAATCTTAATTGAGTGAGACGGTTTCACAAGGGAGATATCCAAGTTCATAAAAATGGTTTATTTAGACTTACACTGCCAAATCCTCATCATAGAGAGGTGCCTGTTTAACAGCTGGAACTGGTTTAGACGTTTCCCATAATTCACGCCACAAATTACCTACCATCAACATGTAATGGAGAATTCAGCAAAATTTCTGTAGAACATACAAAAAGAAATAAAGTGGCCAAAAAAATGTTCATGTTTCTTACAAAACGTCATAATGCAACTGCGCTAACGGTGAGGATTCACTTATCTGGACATCTTTTACCCGATATATACGATATTCAAAATAGGCATTATAAACGCTATGAAGATGGAGAGACAGAAACGTGACAATCCATATAAATCTAATGAAAGTATAAAATACTATACATCAAACAACTTTTAAAATTATAAAAGATGGCACACACACTAACAGTTTTTGAACCTTGTAATCATGATAAGCATGAAGGCAAAAAGAAGTCCAAGAAGAGAAATTAGTGAACCAAAAAAATAAACAGGATTGCATAGCCTTAGAGTACTTGGAGAAAACATGAAGACAAAGAACTACTCTTTCATTTAGATAAGGAGCATTATAGAAGAGTTCAACAGTGGCTTAACCAGACCTCAGCCGTATTCATAAATGCTCAACAGTATATTGTGATTACATATAACAATACGTATGCTTCACTATAGATCCTGGGGTATGAGAGAGATTTTCTTTTTTCTTTATAGGATCCTTTAAATCACAAAAGTTCCCTCACTGCTTAAATAATTTCTGCTATATACAGTATGGATTTTATTCATTCCTTCCACACACCTCAGAACAGAAAACTACAACCTCAAAATCCAAGTGAATAAACATAAATGATTGGCATTGAAAATTACCAAAAGTTTTTCACAACTGGTTATGAGATACAGGGAATCAATTATTTTTGTTGCAGGCCAAATCAGATCCATGTGGCCAGATAACATAGATATTGATCATAAAAATGAGATGGATTATCAATGACCATTGGCAAGATGCTAGTACACCTACCTTCCTTTTGCATACGTAGACTTAGTTGACCTTTGGTAGACATTGACTCTCCACAATAAGAAGAGTCTTTATCCTCAGTACTTCCCTCACTTTCAGTCCAGTCAGGCGGAGAGTACCATCTCACAAAATCTTCCAAAATGCAACCAGGATTTGCAGCCTAAAACATTATCACAAAAATAACTAACTTAGAACATCATTACATTAGACGAATTTCAAAAGAATTAAGAACACCAGAAAGGAAAGTTCTCTTGAAGGGAAAGACTGACCTTGAAAGCCTGCATGTCAGAGAGGAGTTGAGAGCATCCAGCACCAACACTGACCATACAAGGTAAAGAAAATTATCAAGAAATGCCAACCCAACTATAATAAGTCTAAAACTTATTAGATCATAGATGCATATATGCAGTAAAATGAAGATGTCATTTTCATATCAGACACGAAGAAAAAAGCAGTCATCAATATATAGCAAAGATAAATTTAGTGAATATTTGTGGATCAACTAGTCCATCAGCTCAAACTCAAGAAAGAGGTGCAGGGGAGGAAGACCACAGTAAACATCTACACCATTAGTGCATGTTTGGAAATCATTCATTCTGGGGAAATAAAAGCTCTCTTAAAAAGCTCGCTACAAAAGCAGTTATATCTGGATAGTTTACACACCTTCCTGTCCGGAGCACAAACTCCTCTGTCTCTTTGATCAAATCTTCTGTAAGCAAGGGTCCCTCCTAAACGAAATTGTCAGTACTTATGACACATCAAATACTGAAGCAAGTTCAAATATGTAACACTAAAGGACAAATAGCTATCAAACCTGGGTCACAGGAGAGAATGCAGGCTCGCCTGTTTCAAGTAACATCAGATCTCCAGATGGGCAATCAGCCCCAAGTCGAAGAACAAGCTCTCCAGTTCTTAACCTTGCATGTAATAAAGGGATTGCAGGAATATTGTCCGCGTACTTTGCTGGTTCTAATGTATTTAAATTGGCTTCCACCATCATAGAATTTAGTGATTCAGTGGCAATAATATAGCGCCTTTTCCGAGAAATGCAACAATTAATTACTTGAAACTTTTGATACAGAAGACAATATTTCAGATCTGGAATGTCATCTTGCGGGACTCCAGGTAAGTGTTTCTCTTTGGACCAATGTTTTCTCAGCTGCATAAGTAAAAAATTCAATGCACACTCGTTTAGCTTGACATTAAGAAAGAAAATAACTTGCTGACATTACTCTGGCCTACTTCAGTCCTGGTTACAAATGTTTGACTGTAAATTTAAGTAGGATTTCTTTCCATGAACAGGTAATTGTAACATTATAAACTTAGGTAAATAACATGACGATAATTCATAAGTTTTGAAGGACTCTAAAAGTGTTAGGTTTACAAAGGGAGTTTCACTGGGGAGATACAATACCGATGAGACCTGAGCCCAACCACATAAGGAATTGACATCACTCTCAACTCAAAACCTTAAGACAATGGGTTTATGGGTCTTCATCCTTATATGGTGTTCTACTTTCTCATTTCTACCCAATATAGGACTTAAACTCACACTTATATTCCTAACAATAAAGCGTATGAGTAGTTTACAGCTTTTCTATCCTCTTTCTTTTTTGGTTCTTTTAAATTATTTCCTCAATGAAAGAAATTGCATAATATTAAAAATAGAAATTCTTAGTGAGTTAGACTTACTTCAGCAACAACCCTGCACCAAAAAAGAGCCATTTCTTGGAGCGTCTTGAAGTTTCCAATTACTTCAGCTAGCTTAGCAACTAAGCTTTCAGGAGGAGCACCATGAATATCTCTTGGCAAAGATGATATGGAAGTTTCCTCTGGATCAGAGTTGATCTTCCTTCTAAGGAACCTTCCCTCTGCAAATATCTTAAAAGATTACAAAGGATGTGGAAGGTCATCACAGAATAATGCACCCAAAAATTAAAAGTATAGACATAAAAAAAGGTTTGTTCGTGAAATTATATCATCACTAAGCAATCTAAATTTCATATACCTGGATCAAACAATGAATTAATCAAATACAGAACTTTTTCATCACTACTGAACTCAGAGGTAAGTTTGGCTTCCTTTTCACGCAACACTAAAGCCTTCATCGAAGAGAGACTTAAGCCTGCCCTCTCTTTGGCAGGTGATGAACCTCGTGATGAAGCTACAAAATCTTTCATTGAGTTTGTTCTCTTTCCAGCCCTAGTCAAAAGGCCCAAAACTTTAAGAGGCTAGTCGAATTTAAGCTGAAAATCTTTCTGAATAACAAAAACAAGAATCTTAATATTTAAGGTCTCTTGCTTTAGCCGTTATGAAGAAAATTTTAACAGCTATTACTGTTAGGTTTATAAAAATGCATTAAACAACTGAGAGTAAGAAATAGGGCTTTTAGTTTCCAGAATTCGGTTAAAGAATCTAGCCTATTCAAAACAATCTTAAAGCAATCAATGGATTGCCAGGAAAAAGGTGAGCATAACTTACTCAAAAGCTATAGCCAACTGCTTCAGGACAGACGATGGAGGGATGGGGTGTTCAGTCGCAGCAGCTAAGCCTTCAACCTAGGGAATTGATTCAGAAGCCTAAAGTAAATTTTTTTCATCACACGTCATTAAAAATATGTTCAGTTTACTGGAAACAGTTATCGGGCAGTTAACCATAAGATTATCAAGCATCTAGTAACTTGTCACACACAACTATGTACCATGCATGCATTAAATATTTTCCTAGCTTATGAGCAATCACACTGATGCAGTCGAAAATGTTCGTGGCTGACAACTGGCATACATTATCAGATTTTCCTAATATATTGGACAACTGCTTGGAAACTTCAATTGGAAGATAAAATCATCGAATAACCCAAATCTTCTTACCTTGGCAATAAGATCATTCTGCTCATTGAGAATGTACGAATGTTCATCATAAAACGGAGCGGAGGCCATGTTTATGTTGCCAACTTTATCTGTTACTTCAACTTCTTTTCTCCCTTTTCGAATGTTGTTTATTCTATCTTGCCAATCCTGCTTTGTTCCTATATGCGGAGGTCTCCACTTTATATGCTTCAGTTCATTGAGAAACTACACCATTCAATTACAAAAGTGTCAGTTATGCAGGTAATTTTACACTCATCCCAGACATAACACAAGCAAACATGAGATCTTGTGCTGATCATGTCAACGCAAAAAGAAACCTAGAACCATAACACCTGTATGGTTTGAGGACAAAACAGATCCTATCTTTCACAAATAATTACAAAAACATCACTTTATTTTTTATTCTATTTCTATTTTCAAACAGTTATAAAAAAGTAATTAAAATTAAAATGCTTTCACAAATAACTATTGCAAATTTTCATTTGTTACATAAAGTGACAAACTTCCACATATCAAACATAGAACCTAGTATACGTGTACACTTGGACTAACTTATTTTTTCAGCCCAAAAATAAATCAGAATTACAACCAACAACCTCTAAAATAAGCTAATCCAAACAAACACAGCATCTTAATTTTCATTTCGAAACTTTAGCTTCAATTAAAACGAAAATAAATATAATCCCATTTCATAATTACAAAAAAAAAAAACATAAAAAATATAGTTCCATTTCATAATTTAAGAAGAAAAAATTTAAGCACCCACAGAAGTGAAATAAATCAGTACTTCACACATTTCACCATGACATCCCGTAAACGCAAATATACAAATTAGGATTAACAAAATAAAATTAAACTCAAAATCTATGTTTTCAAAAACACTAATTACACACACACAAAAATACACAATCCACGCATTACAGCAAGGGAACGCATCTTCAAACCTTGGACTCGTGCTCGTTCCGAGCAGATTCATCGCCCTGCCGCCTCCCTAACTCGTCGTGAAACTGCTTATCGGAATCTTCACCGATCAAAATACCGCGTCAATGCTAATTCAACGAAATTCAAACAAAAAAAACAGAGCAATCGAAAATTCCAAAACAGAAAAAGAAAAAAACGGATCGCATTCCAACGCAATAACGAAAGAGAAAACAACGTTCCACACGCACTCACCTCGATCGGTTTTTAAGTCCGACAGAACACGCTCCGCCTTCGCAGCAGCGGAATGGATCGCGATGCGCGCCTTGGACACGAAAGAAGTCGTGTGAGACTCCATTTCCTACACCAGGGGTGCGCACACTAAGTTACAGCACAACAGAACACGGTTTTTTTCTTCTCGGCTACCACAAGAAGAAGCATAGATAAATAGTTAAATAGATCGAGAAAGAGAGTGCAATTGTAGAGTGAATTGTGAAAGAAACAGAACAAGTCTAACTCTAATCCAAAGATAAAGATAAAGAAGAAGAAGAAGACTAAGTACAAGAATAAGAAGAAAGTGATGACCAGGTTAATGCTTAAGCCTGCTTCAAAACTTTCAATTTTTTATCCAGGAATATAAAATGTCATAAAATATTTATTTTATTTTAAAATAATAGTATTTTCAAATTTTCATATGTTAACTAAGAGATTTTTAATTAGTATAAATTTAGTCAAAAAAAAGTATTATTAATTTGTTAACTATTTTGGTTTATTTATGATGTTAATGGTATGGCATTATTGATTAATATTAATAATCATATATAGAAGCATTATTTGAAAAGATAACTTAAGAGAATTATAGTGGCAATATTTTCTGTGATATTTTTGTTTTTTATATTTGGTAAATATGGATATAGTTTTTACTTATTGATCTGGTTTTCCGCACCAAAAAGTCAGAGACTTTTAATTGCTTATTTATATAGAAAAGCGGAAAACGGATAAAGCAGCGTTTGTTGAGGCCCACAGACAAACAAAACGTTAAAATCGTAAATGATATATACGTTCGAGAAAAAATAATTATACTATTTTTTTTTTATGATTTGCTACTTGCTAGCTATAAATTATGTTCATTAAGACGGTGATTAATAAAATAATTAAATATTGTGTAGCTCATTAACAACGTGGTCAGTGACATCTAAATAACTTAAAATATGTTGAGAAGAAACTGTATTAGCCTATTGACACAGAGCCTTCTACTAATGGAATTATTCAATGACTTTGTCTTGATTGGAGAAGTTTAATTTTAATGCATTATTATTAATATAAAAAATTTTAATTATTATTGTTGTAATATAGTGACAATAATAGCTATTAGGAATAGAGTGTGTACGGTAAATTTACATTTTTTTAATATTTGTAAAAAAAATGTATAAAACTAAATGTTAAATTTTGCGTTATTATTACGAATAAATGATGTATCGGATTTATTATATGTATTTTAAAAATTGTTTAATTATTTTGTGATTGATTAATAGAATGAAATCTATTTGAAATATTGTAAACTTTTGTATGTGTGACATCCCATTTTAGAAGATTAAACTGCTCGATAAAACATCACACAATTATAATAACGAGAAGCATTCAGATGAACATTAAACGTAGGGAAGATAACTATTACAGTCATCCATAGGAGTACTT
>Ga0214545_1011677_pt1 | contig 11984 bp, 11 predicted proteins | sample CNSS4metaG_FD_160064 | JGI IMG/M metagenome (GOLD analysis project Ga0214545, IMG submission 160064) | Root nodule microbial communities from cowpea collected in UCLA plant growth center, Los Angeles, California, USA - CNSS4 | ecosystem: Host-associated > Plants > Roots > Nodule | place: USA... | reverse complement strand
TTTTTTTATAAAAGTTAAAGAAAATATTTTATTTTTTATTTGTAATATAATTTTAAATGAGTAATTCGTTAGATATTATTTTAGTTTTCTTATATTTCAATGTATATTTATGTGTTATTAAAATTTCTCGTTATTATTATAACTATTATTTCTCTTTCATATTACTTAAATTAAGAAGACAATTGAAATTAAAATTATGATAGCATAAACATATGTTTGGATAAAGAATTTTATAATTTTTAAAACATTTAAATGGATTGAATTTAAATAAATACTATTTTAAATTCTTTCATTTCTTAAATGTTTAGAATGGATAAGGCAATTAAAATTTTGTAAATTTTAATATTTTTTTTGGATTAATTATTTCAATTACAACTAAATTGAAAAACTTATTTTAATATCAAATATTTGTTAAAAATTAAAAAAAAAAAATCAACATTCATAACCTTTTGTAATGAATCTTGATTGCAATTTTTTTTAAGTTCTTCAATTTTTTTTTATATATATTTGGAAAAAAAGTTTCTTAATCTACATAAACAAGAATATTTTCAAGTTATGAAATATTATATCGAGTTAGACCCAAATAAGATAGCACAACTTTAGACTTGTGTAAGGTTGAGCCAAGTAAGCCCAAGTTAAAGTCAAGCCAAATAGACCCTAACATAGGTTAAATTAAGCCGATTTAGGACCATTTTGATCTAAGTGGGATGAGGCCCAAGTGGAGTTGACTTAGGTCAGGGTCAAGTTGAGTTAGTCCGAGTTTAGGTCGAGACAAGAAAATTCAAGTCTAGGTCAAGCCAAGTGTCGATCCAAGCTCAGGTTGAGTCGAGTTAGGGCATCTCATATTCAGTCGAGTCAAGGAAGGTCCACATTCATCTGAGTTAGAGTCACCTCACGTATAATCGAGTTGGGCAAGGTCCATGTTGATCCTAAACTGATCAAAGATCAAGTATAGCCTAGTCTGATCAACACGCAAGTTAAGTCGGGCCGAGTTGATTCTACCTATACCTCGGTCAAGTCGATTCAACTTTCCTGAGTTGAGTTGACTTAGGCTCTTTTGAGTAGAATTGGCCTAAGCGAGCTGAGTCGAGGTTGAGTCAAACCACGTTGGTCTGAGTTTATATCGAGTTGAGTCAATGCATGCTTAAGTTAAGCGAGTCGAGATTGGTCCACATTTATCAAAATTATAGCTTACTCACATTTAGTTGAGTTAGGCTAAGCGTAGGTTGATCATAGTTTAATCAATACCAGGTAAAACCAAGCCCAATCAAGACTAGGTCAAGCCAAGCCCAAGTCAAGGCGAGTCAGACCCAACCTAGCTTGAGCATAGTTTGCCCGACTTTAAATCAAGTTGAGTCAACCTAGGTCCAAGTTAAGTCATGTTAGGGAGACCCATGTCGAGTCAAGTTCGGTCAGTCCAGATTGGTTATGTTTAAGAGAAGTTGGGTCTATAGAGACAAAACAAGTCAAGTTTGTCTAAGTCGAGTTGGGCCAAGATATCATGTTGGAGCCTTGTCAAACTAAGTTAGGTCGATACTATGTCAAGTGGAGTCGAGTCTACCCAAACCTAGATCAAGTAAAATCGATCCAAACCTAGGTTGACCCAAACTACAAAGACCAAAATATAAATTTGAGTATGAAGAATTTAAAATTTTTAAGTTTTATGTCAAATTTAAAATTCTTTAATTTTAAGTAATCGAATGACTCTAATAAAATTCTAAAATTTTAATTTTTCAAAATTTCTTCTCTACACAACATATTTTATTATCTAGCATTTCATATTTAAAAAAAATTACTCTCTTAAAATGCCTTATCTAAATACATTATAAAATTTTTAAAATGATAAAGAAATATTTATTAAAAATTAACCGTTCCTTGAAAAGTAATAAAAAGAATATTGATTAACTTTTGAAGAGATTAAATGTTTTAATTCATATATCATATTAATTTGTTCGGTGTTTTAAAGTTGTCACACCAACTAAGGGAAGTTAGTCTGTGTTCTTGTAATTTTGTGTTCTTTCCTAATTGAATAATGTATGTTTGTAGTGTAAAATTTGATATGTATGGTGTTCTGCAAAATTTATGATCAGTAGGTTTTAAGTATTGTGATAATGTGTTGCTTTCTGTAAATTGTGGTATGATGTGATCATGTGTTTACTTGGTGTTAAATTGTTGGTTTACGTGTATGATTGAATGAAAGAGTTATGATTTGAGCAATTGTCCAAATTGGTACCTTAAGAAAACGTTTATGCAAGTGTTTAAGCTAAGAAAAGAGTGGAAATTACCAATTCATGCAATTGATAAAGCTAAACTCTCTCATCCATGTTTGCTTATGTCATAGTGTTGGATGGTATCACTAGTGCGTTGAACACCAGTTCAAACTTTCAAAGTCAAAGAGCATCTCGCTCGAGGACGCTGGGCGCAAGTTCTATATCACTAGGCGCCACTGAGAAGTGGGTCTCTGACTTGGTTGTTGTTGTACAGGCAAGTTTCCCGTTGTACGAAACCAAAGTCAAATAGCTCACTAACTTTGTGCTGACAGGCACTACTAGGGCCCCTGGGAAAAATTCTCAAAATTTAATCCAAAGAAGTTTTAGGGATCTCATTGTTGGGCATTGGAGTATTCTTATTATGAACTCAGCTCCTACGAACCTAACACTAGGCGAGCTCTCTGTACTATTGGGCATCATTCTTCATTGTGTGTTTTGTTGGCTGTATTTCATGAATTTTTTTAATAGTATTGGTTATCATATTTGAGTTATTGATCCCAAAGGTGAAAAAGCTATGAATTGGGGAAAGGTAGTGATTTCTAGGGAGGGAATCTTATTTTATGTGAGATTCATTAGGGTGCGTATTGAGGTAAGGATTATTCCATCATGTAAAGCTATCCAGAGCTTTACTAATCATTCATACTCATGTAGAGGAGGATGGTTAGGTGGTGAGAGTGGCAAAAGGACTTGTCATAAGGACGACTCTAAGGTTCATATGATTGTGACAAGGACTAACCTGTGTGGTAGCTTGGGGGAGAGCATTGCATATCTCCACAAGTGAATGGCTTCATGAGTCTAACTAAATTGCACTTATATGAATAAATTGAGTTTAGAAGAGTCTAATTGCATGTACCTTGTGTGAATAAATATGTCATTTTTATTAAGGTTTTAAGTTATATATATATATATATATATATATATATATATATATATATATATATATATATATATATATATCCAAGTGCTCTGAATATTTAGTGGAATAGATAAATAAGAAATAATAAAAATAAACAATGAATGAATTTGTAAAAATAAATAATCTCGAGTACCTTCTGAGTTTGGATTCATAGTTCGCCCATTACAACCCACAAGTATGAGTCATAGTTTTAGCTCTAATCCAACTACAAAAATTACAAAAACAAATTAAAAGACTTAAAAGAAAACTAGGAAAACATATATCTCAAACATATAAATTGTTATTACAAAATCCCAGAACATATGCTTGGAACATAGTATGGTATAAAAGTAATATAAAACATTTAGAACAAAAGTTGAAAGAGTTAAGCCATTTTGTTGCTTAATCTAGTTACTAGAGGTTTACTTTGAATCTTAATCTAAAATTCCTTAGGGTTTTGAGGTCTTTGGACTTCTTTACTCTTTCAAAAGTCTTTGTGTAGCACCAAGAGCTGTTCATACGTTGGTCAGCCCTTAAATTTAGTGGTCCCGACAGTAAAACCTGAAAAGGTAGTAAGACCGTTGGTCAGCTAGATAGAAAGAATAGGTGGTCCCGTAACATGGAAACTAGAGAAAGATCAAAGATTCCAAATATACTTAGAACACTAAGTGATCTAAGATTAAGAAACAAAGATAAACAAATAGTAGTAAGAACTAGCCAAAATGAAGCTTCTTCTTCAAAAAAAATAATAAAGATAAAGAATTAAAAATTGCAGAAATAGAAAACTCTTTACATTACTAGTGCATAATTGACTTTTTTAACCCGCCTTATAGGCTTCGATTATAGCGGAACCTAAGCCTATAAGGAAACGATGACATTTTTGCAATTTTGTCCAATTTTTTTTTGCCTCGGGTCCCCTAAAAACCGGTGCAGTAAGTCGTTTTATGCCTCAGTTAGAAATGAACTGAAGCTTATAAGGCAACCTAGTAACCAAAATTTCGAAAATGCCACCAACGTCAGATGATTTGGCCTTGGGTATTATTGGACTAAGGCAGTAAGTGGTTTAGGCCTCGATTGTTAATTGACTCGAGGCCATAAAGCCTATTATAATTTCCAATTCGCGAACCCTCATTGTTCATCATCTCCCATAATTCTCTCCGTGCGAAATCTCTACACTCTCTTCCACCACCATTGTCTAGCTCCGTCGCCGACCAGCTGCTGCTGCCATCCTTCGTGCATTGTTGCCTTCGTCGCACCATCCATTGCCGCCGATTGCATTGTCGTCTCTCGCTACCAATGAGTTCAAAAAAAGGGTTTCCCTTCTCGTTTTTTTTTTTTTTTTTTGCATTTTGGTTTGTTTGTGTTGCTTTAGTTTTCTTTCTGTTATGAATTATAGTAGTTTGAGTTTTGTGGTTTCGTTTTTTATCATTAAGTACTCTTGCAGTGTGGAATTTTGAGTTCTCACGTTGTGAATCCTCTTTGGTTTCGATTCTCAATTGTTATTCAACTTTCACGCACCCAGGTTCCGTTCTAAATTGTTATATATTTATGGTTAATTATTTGTTTAAATATGTTGTTTGATTTTCTTATAGTGTGAGTTAGCCTTAGTTTCCCCTTAGAGATTCAATACGAAAAGTATGTATTGTCCCCTAGTTTTCATTTTGAAGAAACTTCATTTTTTTAAAATTAATATAAGGGGATACAATACTAATAATTTAAATGTATTGAATCTTGAATTGTCCAATTGGACAATTTAAGAAGATTAATCACTTTCTTATAGTTTATTAGTGCATATATATATTTTAAAATACATATCTTAAAATTCATGAATATTAATGTTTTGTGATGTTTTCATTTTACATATATATGGTTGAACATCATAGTTCATCAAATGATGAAGCACCCACTATGAGACCCACCAACGGAGCCACTAGGTTGAGACAACTCTTAATTAGAAGAGCTAATGGTTAGAAAACACCTGTTGATATTGACGTTGACACTAAAATTCCTAGAGGTCGTTATGCCGACGTCTTCAAAAGCTATTTAGGAATGTTGGCATGAGAGAGAATATCAATCATTACTCCATCTTTTGATCATGTCACTGAAGTTGATCGGGACATGATATGACATAATTTATTGGTAACTAATATTAATGTTATTAACCTTATAGTTTGATTTTGATGATAATATGTTAAATATTATTGATGACATTTTCTATATTGCAGCTAACATTTGATATTCCAAATGTGGTGACGCTTAAACACAAATGTTTATCATTAGTGGTTGAGAAATTTTGTGGTTTTAAGACCAAGTTGATGTCTAGGTATGTGTTTGGATCTAAAAAGAATGAAAATTCATTGCTGAAATACACATGGATTGATGAAGACACTTTGCGTCGGTTTCTTGAGCTTTGGACATTTGAGGGATGACAAGTATGTTTATTTGAAATCATCAATTGGTCAATTGATAATTTTGTACATATTGTCTCGTGGTGGGTATAGAAAACTTGAAGAGAAGATAATGTCAAAAAAGAAAAAATCTAGGTCCCCACCTTCGGAGGGTGAAGATATTGAGCCTCCTTCACCACCATCACATCATCAAAAGTGGAAGTTAGCCCGTCTACGCACATCAGGCAACTACGCTTCTGAATCAGCACGAGAAATCTCTGAGAAAATTGTAAGATACAATTCTTCTCTAAATATCATTCTCGTCTTTTATATTGTATTATTTTTTATAACTTTTTTTTTGTTACATTGCAGGATTTGTTAGTTGAGCAAAGCTCCCAAGGAGGATTCACTCCAGAAGGTCGTCATGACATACTTGCTACTGCAATTGGATGGTATGAGCACCTTGGACGTGTGCGTGGTGCTGGATCAAGAGTCGGCATACACCAATTTTTTTGTTCCTCCTCTCGTTAGTCTTCATGCAGTCAGAGTGCTGATTATGAAGAAAGACTGATGGAAAGAATCATTATGAAGGTGAAAGGAGAACTTATGTGCCAATTTGAGAATTATGGCATTCGTTCCCTAGTGGATCCTCCACCAAAACTACACCCATTTGTGCCTCCCACGGGTAAATCTTTTTTCTATAAGTTATGAATGGAATAAATGATATTTAATTGAATAATGGAATAACATGAATAAATCATTGACTTTAACAGGTAGAAACAGAAATGAGAGTTGTTCAACTCCACCCAGGGATGACATGGACGACACTCATCCATTTCAGCTATATATTTGGGATGGTATAGGGAAGACACAAGTGGCTCGTGGAAAAGTATTTAAGGCAACCACGATTCTTCATGGCATGGAGTTATCAGAGGATGAGGTTAAGGTCACAGTAGAGGAGGTGTTTGTAACGTCCTAGCCGGAAATTACTTATTTAAAATAAAAATCAAGATAATATATAAATAACCTCATTTATTAATTACTTCTTTCCCAAAACGCAGGAAAATTTAAAGCAATTATTTCGCTGTGCCAAACTAAAATAAACTCACGGCATTGAAATAGTACAACTATAAAGTGTTTATAAAGCCCATACAAAAATAGTTTATAAAATTCTATGAAAAGAACTACTAAAACTCCCATAGTTGTTCCCCACTCCATCGCTAACCATCCACATGCTCACCTGCATCAACATCTGCTCCCATGAAACAAGTTACATGATCATCGCCAAACACACACAGATAGGGTGAGCTCATTTAATATAAACAACTAAAATATGACAATAATTAAAGCATCTCAAGATTATAACACGTGTTAGCATTTTCCCTTTTCTTAAGTTCCTCAACTTTCAACCTTTAATTTAGACGTCTATTATTTCTACAACCTTTGGGTGATTTCACTGATTGATCTTCACTGCACGAGTGTCTACTCGCCCCTCCGACTACAGTCCACCACCTAATAGTCCACACGCGGGAATAAATTTGCCACAGACTCACACAGAGACACCAAGTGGAGTTCCCCAAAACGAACAAGAGTCCGTAGTTGTTTCCAGACTATCAAAACTCTATCAGATGCACTGAAGAGGGCAATCATTCGAAACCTCGTCGTACGAGCCACGATCTCGCACACTCCACTTGACTTCCTAAACCACCATGCTACAACCTAGGGTGACTACGTGTTACCCCAATACAAGATACACTTGTAACTGGGCCCCTAGCCAAAGCATCTTATCATGAACATCACCTCCAGCTATGAAGAAATCCTCCTCGCGCACCAACTCTGCACCAAAACCGCCTGGCACGCCTCTCGCGTAGCTAGGCGGAAGCTGGTTCTAGACCGCCTGGCGGGCATCTCACATCGCCAGGCGCCAAGCACCATCCAGTAGTCCATTCTCACCATCACCGCCTGCGGACCCAAACCTGTCGCCATGCACCTTGCGTAGACAATGGCCACTGCTACTGGTTTTTGACATTTTCATCAGGTCTTAAAAGACCCCAAACATACAATGCATCATTCTTATAACAATCATACTATTCCAAACATAATACTATAACCCAAACTCAATACATCAAAATAACTCATGCTGAAATCAAGTATTTTCTTGTCCAATTTATTCGCCTTTATTTACTAATTGAAACATGCCTCAAAATGGTCAATATTGTATGTGCACCCTAAAACAACACAAACAGTGAAGCATACAAGCTAAACCACCTCATAGACATCAATCTCATTCATCCAGGCATGTTCATAAAACTGAATTGCACTACCACACACTGGACTTAGCATTTTTCTCAACTATTAGCGTACAATCTATTTAACAACATCATTACCAATTACCAATTAACTATTAGCACTTGCACATTCTACTTCACACTCCTCATATTACCAATTAACTAGCACAAAATCATTTAATCAGTAATACATGATGTCCTCATTCCAGCTTCCAAATAAATACAATCTCTATCAAGTTCAACATATAACTTTATTTAGTTTCAATCCTATATCCTAATTATTATATACTCATACATAAATAAGTTAATATGCTATGCCTGAGTTCCCTTCACCTCACTACCCCCCACTAAGCCCTATCATACATACTAAGTTATCCAGCATAACAACCAAAACACACAATCACAACAGAACTCAAAACGATCACCAAGACTAAGGTATCGCCTGGCGACAACCCAGACGCCGACAGGCGGTGCTTGCCAACATGGTTTCTGCCCAGTTTTTATTTCGATTCATATCTGATTCCCAAGCACTTAAATCACAATACTATTTTTCCCACATACACAATTTCACATGCACGCATATGACAGAGTTCATACTTTATTCATATTAACATCAATTCCATAAAACAGAGCACTGATCATATACATAATTCATGCTTGATTATTTCTAACCCCAACAAGAATCCAAATCCCAAATTCATTCAAGTATTCATGCAATTTCTACCAATTGAATAATTACTATTCAAAATACATCATGCCAATCATATGCATACCCAACATCCATGTCAAACACCATAACACCATTGACAAGCCAATAAAACAGGAAAAATTGAGCAACACAGTATGTGCCGCCTGGCGGGTCACCCTCAGCCGCCTGGCGGGCTTCCCCAACGCCGCATGCGGTTTCTGTAATTTTCCAGAAACACGACGAAATTCAACAAAAATGAAGCAACCACACCCCATTCATCAAGTTTAGCAGGAACGCATATATTTGGCATACAAAACACAGAATAGAACTCCCCTAACCTGGATTTTTCCCGTACTAATGCTCTTCTAGAGTCCTTTTTTGTGATTCCAATTTGATTCCAAGCCTTGTCTCCACCCAATCACACTCACTCACTCTCTTTAGGTTCAATTTTTTGTGCTTAGAAACTCTCTCCTAAATAGCCCACACAAAATCCTCCTGCCCACACTCTCTTTCCACTCACTTGGCCAATTAATCAAGTCCTTAATGATGGGTTATGGTTCAAAAACTCAACTAGCATTAAAAATGGCTTTAATTGACTTTCAAGGCTCATTAGAAGTTGTTTTTGCAATCCTCCTTGGCTGCCTTTTTCTAGCTAGGGTTTTGGTGTCCATTCCTATTCTTGCCAAAAATTGATTTTAGCAAAAAGAAATTACTTTGCTTAAGCTAAGGTTCAAACCCATGACCTTCCAATATCAATGCAAGTGCAACCATTTAACAAACTCATGTTTCGTGATAATTTCTATAAATATAGAAATTTATCTCTACTAACATGCCCAATTTTAATTCTAAAATAATACTAAGATTAAATAACGCACAATGGCATACATAGGATTTGAACCCAAGTCCTCTCACACAACCAAGTACTCTCAACCAATTGAGCTAGTACTTTTCCACGTCATGAAAATTAGCATTTAATGCCATAAAGGCTTTCTCTACCCGTATTTATTAAATAATTATTTATTTAATTATTTAAATTCCTCGGGTCTTACAATTTTCGTGTTGTTTGCTTTAGTTCTTGTGTCAACAGATGAGATATATGATGTGGCACATGCATTCTAATGTTTCCTCGCATGGCCTAGAGATTTGGTTGATTATGACCCCCCCAGTACAAACTCTCAAACCCACAATATACTAAATTTTTAAGTTTACATGTTTAATATATTTAAACTTAAATTATATTTCATTTAAACTAAATTGCATGGATATAGGAAAATCCTCAACCGAAGAAGATTCCTCTTTCTTTGGACGATCCTCTTGGTGCATTACTCCAACTTACTCAAATCACAAATGATAAGCCGATGCAGATTCCTTAGGATTCTAACATTTTTTGGAGAGACCTTGAGATCCCTCTTTACTTGCATTCGTAAGATGTTTTGGAGCTTGTACGGGGACAAGAGGAACTGAATATTACCATTATTTAGTTATGGATGATGTAAGTTTTTTTCTTCATTATATATAGTTATTTGATTTATTTATCTATTTACTTATATCAAATCAATTTTATGTTTAGGTATTTGTCTGGTGTCACTAAAGCTATGGGGCTAAATGATCTATATGGGTTTGTAGACCCCCAACTCACTCATGAAGGCAACAAGTTTCATGACACCCAAGCATATGTGACCAAATGCTTTCAACGCGTAAAAGAAATTATTTTGTCCTATATGTTGTTGGGTAAGTCATTTTTGTTAACTTCTGAATATAATCTGTCATTTTCATGCATAACAATGAATTTATTTTCTTCTCATCCGTAATAGGCAGTTACTTGTGAGTACTGTAACATCCCGGTTGAATATTACTAATTTTAAATAATATAGAAAAAAGAATGATAAAGTGACATTTATTTAAATGTCTTTCCCAAAACGTGTGAAATTAAAATCCTTTTTAATCGTCATTCATAATAAATATAATTTATTTTCAAGTGTTTACATTTCCAAAACCAGGAAATCAAAATCTGAGTTACAAAGTAAATCAAGAAAACAATAAAATCAAATCCCCAAGCATCCCTGCTCCAACTCTATGCCTCACTAACACCACCTGCAACATCGTCTACTCCCGTGTAACACATTACACAATCATCACCAATCACAAGCAGATAGGGTGAGCTAACAATATCAATTTATATATACAATTCAAATATATGCATACACATGTATATCATACTCTCATAACCAACCTGTTTCCTTTCCTGCGCTTAACGCCTCCTGGAAAGAATCTCTCCCCTTGCGCACCAACGCCTTGTGGGGATAACAAGCCACAACCCTTACCTGCTCACCAAAACCCGGTAAGAGCATTACATTCCTTAGGACTTACAAGTAACCACCCTTGTCTGCTCACCAAAATCCAGCAAGAGCACAACCCTTACCTATTCACCAAAACTTGGTAAGAGCGTTGCTTTCCCTAAGACCCACAAGCAACAACCCTTACCTATTCACCAAATCCCAGCAAGAGCACAACCCTTACCTGTTCACCAAAACCCGGTAAGAGCATTGCTTTCTCTAAAACTTACAAGTAACAACCCTTGTCTGCTCAACAAAACCCGGCAAGAGCGCAATGATTACCTTTACTTGACCATGGACCAAAGATATACATGCTTCCACGAACCTACCCGCTTGTGGTCCTGTCTCTACGAACCTCTCCGCTCATAATCCAACTACGAAGCTCCCCGCCCGTAGTCCAACACACGTGATCCAACAACTACGAACCTTCCCGCTCGCAACAACCCTCAAGTGTGAGCACGGAACATACGAACCTCCCCGCTCGTATCCTCACACGGGAGCATCATAATATGAACCTCCCCGCTCATGACACAGTCAAGCATCTCCTGGTCCAAGTCCACATCTGATGAAGGATTATCTTGTTCCTTTTTAAGATGATTGAATGGTGTGAGTTGATTAAGAAAGCTAAGTGAAATCCCCACTGGACATTAAGATAGCAAGCTATCTAGATGTGAAGATTCCTTTCACAAAGCTCAAGAGAAGAAGATGATGGATTGATTCAAACAAAAAGGAAATGGAAAGCACATAAACCATAGAAAACCAATAACAATTAAAGGAAGAAGAAAACATAAAATGGAAAGGAAAGAAATGGTAAAAATGTGAGAAGCACGCCACTACAAGGCTAGGCTAGAAGCCATGGCAACCTTGAAGATGAGGGGATGTATGCCGCCACTTGCTATGCAAGATAAGGCTTAAAAGTATTCACTCCCAAGGGAGGAAACTCTCACAAATGGTTGAGACACAAGAGTGTTTTTACTTCAAAATGTTCAACCGTTTTACATGTCTAGGAGCACCCCTTATATAGAAGAGTTTAGGGGCCTCTAAGCAAATAAAAGATACCTAAGGATGTCTCTACAAAAACCTAACCCTAGCTTCTAGAAACTAGGTCAAATAAGGTTAC
>Ga0214545_1011675_pt1 | contig 11985 bp, 2 predicted proteins | sample CNSS4metaG_FD_160064 | JGI IMG/M metagenome (GOLD analysis project Ga0214545, IMG submission 160064) | Root nodule microbial communities from cowpea collected in UCLA plant growth center, Los Angeles, California, USA - CNSS4 | ecosystem: Host-associated > Plants > Roots > Nodule | place: USA... | reverse complement strand
GGGTTTAGCTCTCCATTGTCATGGAGAGCTCAAGCTTACAAAAATGGAAATGGAAGAGGGAGGAGACACAAAGAGGAAGATGAAGCTGTTCCCACAAGCCCTAGCAGACCTCCAAGCGCTCCAAGACATGTTGTTCGAGCTCCAAAGTGTCCAAGATCCTTTTCCCCTCGCGAAAACAGAAGAAAAAGAGCCAACTTGCCACATCAGCGAACACTGGCGCCTGGCGGAAGGGTCTCACCGCCAGGCGGTAGCGAACAAACAGGGGGCAAAACCATCAGCTATCGCCCAGCGGTGTCCAGTTACCGCTAGGCGGTTCGTAACAGGGGCGCCTGGCTGGCGCTTGGTTGGCGCTTGACTGGCGGTCTATTCTGCCTGGCGCTTGCTTCGTGTCGCCAGGTGCTTCCTGTTGACATTTTTCTTCTTCTCCTTGCTATTTGGGGTCACTCATTAGTCTAGATTTTTGGAGCAAAGCTTCCAATCTACAAAAAGGACACAAAAAATGGGGATTAGTGGTATATTTAGATCAATGTAACCCAAAATGTATTTATTTACAAATGTAAGGTAAAATTGAGGATTAAGTAGGTTAAAAGCTTTGGAAGAGATGATTTTGCTAATGAAATATAACTTAGATAATGGTAAAAATTAACATTATCAAACTCCAGGGAAGTCTTTGTACCGCGTGGCGCCTGGCCGCAGGGTGTGCTTCGCCGGGCGACAGACCCTAAAACAATGGGTCTGTCTAGAGCGTGGCGCTTGGCGGCGGGAAGGTTCCGCCAGGTGGTCTGTGCAGGTTTCGCCCGACGGCGCTAAGGCTGCGTCAGGTGATAACGCTGTTGTCAATAGCTTGCGTGTGTTGTTTTACGGAATGAAACTGTACTTGGATCAGGAGATGTTGTGCCATGAGTGTGTAAGTTCATGGATGGTGGTGAACACGTGATGATATGAGCGGGGCGGTTCATATCCTGTTACTCCAGGGAAGTCTTTGTACCGCATGGCGCTTGGCGGCAGGGTGTGCTCCGCCGGGCGACAGACCCTAAAACAGTGGGTCTGTCTGGAGCGTGGCGCTTGGCGGCGAGAAGGTTCTGCCAGGCGGTCTGTGCAGGTTTCGCCCGGCGGCGCTGAGGCTGCGTCAGGTGATAACGTTGTTGTCAATAGCTTGCATGTGTTGTTTTACGGAATGAAACTATACTTGGATCAGGAGATGTTGTACCATGAGCGTGTAAGTTCATGGATGGTGGTGAACACGTGATGATATGAGCGGGGCGGTTCATATCCTGTTACTTTCGTGTGGGGATACGACCGAGGTAGGTTCGTATGTTTCATGCTCACTAGTGAGAGATGCTACGTGCGATGAGGTACGTAGCTGGTGGATCATGTGTGTTGGACTACTAGTGGGCAGGTCCATAGAGTAGGACTACGAGAGGGGATGTTCGTAGAGCAGGACTACGAGCGGGGAGGTTTGTAGAGGCAAGACCACAAGCGGGCAGGTTCGTGTGAGCATCATAAATCCTGAATCCGACGCTAACTATATGTGTGTTGTGAAGGTTGAAAAGCCTTGGCCAAGAAATAATTAGGATGAATTAGATGGGTGTATTATTTCCACTATGATTAATTGTCATGATATTTCTTTATTTTATGAGCTCACCCTTTCTGTGTCTGTTTGACGATGATTATGTAATTCTTTACACGGAAGTGGACGTTTGAGACGGAGAGAGGGGCTAGCTTGGGATGTCGAGCTAGGATTTTGACATTGTTTATTTATGATTTTATTTGTCATTTAGCTATTTTGGGAACTTGTACAAATTACCTAGTTTTTATGGATTTGTACTTTGGATTTGGAAGCGCGTTTTATAAATTTTAAATTTCTCACGCTTTTGGGAACAATAAATGCATGACGATTGAATTTCAACTTTTATTTATTTATTTAATTAAGTAATTTCCCTTAGGGGTGTTACGATATTCCTTCATCATATATCAATACATAAGTTTATCTTAGTAGCTATTTGATATCATCAAGAGATCATACATGCGCTTTAAATACATCCAAACAGCAACCTCTGGAACTTCTAAATAATGCAAGTGGTTTAAAGAAGGTAACAACACCTATTCTAACCCCTCCCTTTCCATGACCACACCAATTCAAGTTTAATATTATTCCCTATCCCTAACTCATGCATTAAATACATCCATGTATGAACATGTTCATTATATCATCATACTATTTTTCAGAGTCCAAATAGTCCCCAACCAAACCCTAATTTGTTGTCAACACAACCAACCAAATAGTCACCAGGCGTGCATCAATTTTCTTGAAACCCCTGTTCCAAAATTCTCTTGCACATAAATCACATTCAACCAAATATCTAACATGCATACGTACTTAATTAATCTTGACACTTGCTAAATAATGAAATTTGTAATCTACACACCACATTTCGCATTCATCCCCAAACCCTCATTAGACCCTCATGTTCATGAAAAGCCCCAATCATCAAATCATCATCAGAAGAGAACATTCTCAATTATTTACACCAATAAACAAACAAATAAAGGCATAGGAATTGCAGAACATCAAGAACCATCATAGAACCCACAAAATGCAGAAAACACACTATTCTAGTGTGTGTTGCCTGATGGTTCTTCACTGCCACTAGGCGGTTCTTTGTGGAACGCAGAAAACTGGGTGAAAACAGGTTGAGTCGCTTAGCGGGCCTTCAGAGCCGCCAAGCGGTTTCTGGGCAGAAACCCAGAAACTACAAAAACCAGCATGATGGAGGAAAAATTGAGGCACCCAATCAATATTATAACACCAAACACATAGTTCAACGTAAAAACACTTAGGGAAACTTACCTAGGTTCCTTGCTCTAAATGCGATCCTAATGATTTTTCCTTGTCCCCAAAGCCTCAGTCCTTGGCTCCCGTCCAAGAATCCCTTCCAGCAACCTGAAAAGGAATTACTCATGGCCAGCCTTGGTTCGAACTCACATCCACCCAATTACCAAGCATATGCACAACCAACAAACCAATAATGTTTCATTCCAATTCATGCACACATAAAATGATAATTCATGTCCTACAACCAAAACATACGTGCAAGATAAAGCAACAATTAAAACACCAGACTAATGGCATACACATGACTCAAACCCAAGCCCTCTCAACACCTCTCCACACGCTCAACCATTTAAGCTACCATTGCTCCTTTTCCATGGGTTGACAAAGTAATTTTCTTAGAGGTACTTTTAACCCACAATTATTGGTAATTGATTATTTATTATTTAGTTAAATTTCCCAAGTCTTACAAGAAGAATTAGGCTAAATTGATCACGAATTCACCACGAAAATGCATCAAACATGTCACGAGTAACATCACAAAACTATTAGTACCAATAAACGAAGCTTAGAAACAACTAAAAGCGGAAATCAAAATCGAAATTTAATAGAATAGAGTGTACATGGTTATGCATAAATGAAATTCATGAATTAAGATTTAATTGCTTGTGTTAAGTTGATTCTAATCAAAAGTCATTTAATATAAGTTCAATAACTGCACATTCTTTGAAATTTGACGTCTCCAAATGAAATTCAGTGTTGTGGTGAATTAACATAACTCATTCAGCTAAACTTGCTTCATGAACTGAACTTAGCAAAAAAAAGATGAAAATAAAGAAATTAAAAGGTAGAAACGAAAGGAACGAACAAATTTATTAAATAGAAACATGCTTACAAACAATTTTTCCGTGGAAACAAATTGAAGACTCACAAAGGAGGAAAATCCTTGATGTTAATCCTATTGGCTCTATGAATAATCGTAGAAAGCACACAAAAAATGTAGAAAACGAGAGAGAAAAAATGTCTCTATGATAAAGTTAATGGATTTGAAATGGTGTGTGTGTGTGTGTTGTGGATCAATTTCGTTCCTCCCTCTTGCTTGTGGTATCTCTCTCGAAATATAATTGTTTTTCAGAGTTGCCACAACCTATTATAGGTTACAAAACTACTTCTAACTAACAAAACTAACTAATTACCTACTAATTGCCTCTAACTTTAACCCTTAACCTAGGTAACTAGTCTTCAAGCAGTTGCCACAGGCTAGTGTAGGTCAATCCTTCTGTTCCTTTTGACTATTCAAGTTCCTTATTTGTTGTAGGAAGTAAGCAAAACCAATTAGCTCAAGGCAGCTCTAGCTCCAGTTCTCAAATTGCCTTCCACGTGTTAAACTTGTGTGCCATCCTTTTGATCTCTTCATTTCAACTCAATAACCTCTTTTAGACTAGGACCAACTCTAACACCTCAACACACACTTTTCCCTGCATTTAGAACCAAGGAAAACAAATTACAATTAGTAAACCAAAACTAAACTACAAAATACAACTACACAAGTCAACTAAGCAAATATGTTTAGATGCAGCTCTTGATAATTTCGTTTCTCTTTCCAAGTTAGCACAAATGTTTTTAAGTGTCCTCTAGCTTCTCTCACAACTATCATATCATTTAGGGCTCAAATGCAAAAGGTCAACTATAAACTCTTTGGTCAACTATGTTGAAAAAGTCAACTATGCATAATTTGATGAGGGTTGGCTGATTTGGATGCTTTGGTTGCTTTCAATGATCATTTGAGTGCTAATCTTGTATCTTTTGATTGCATTAGACTTATAAAAGGGACAAAGGGCACTTTCGAAAAGGGAGGTCGACACGAAACGGACAACGATGCTTTACTCCCACTTTCGCCGGTGATTCCAGCAATAATAACGATGTAGATGAAACTGTAAATTTCAAACTATGATGTGCCTTTCTCCCCCTTTCGCAAGTGAATGTAGAACAAGGCATAGTAAGGACGAAAAATTCTGCACAATGAACAAGAGAATGGAGGACTGAAAATAAAAGTTGAGGGAATGGAGGATAAAAAACAACCAAGCACCAACAATAATGGTAGATGAGAGAGTCTTTGACATCGATAGACAAAAAAGAAAGGTCTAATCCAATCCCTAATTTTGAAACAAATGCGCCTCTCTCACTCCAAACATGTTGTCAACGTAGAATTTAAAAAAATAAAAATAAAAACAATAAATGATATGTCACGTAGGATGTCATATAAGTAGTAAAACATGTTGTAAAATTTTGTTGTCAACCTATCGTTTTCTTTTTTTAATAACAATTTTAGAATATGTCTTAGAGGATGTGCTGGAGTCACTTGAAGGATTTTGAAGTGTTTATTATTGATAAAAGTCTTCAAAAGAAATAAATGACAAACTTGGTGAAATTAACATTTTTGTCCAAGTTCATTAATTGTAGCAAAAGAGAAATAACGGAGTCGTTATTAGTAGTTCAAAAAGAAAATTTTCAAAGAATTTATTGCTTGACTTGAGAGGGATATTTCAAAGACAAGACAATTGACACATGTTGTTGAAAATATTGATATAGGAATCGAAACAAGGCACGTTTTGAAAGATGTCATTTGAGTCAAAAGACTTTTTATTCAAACAGTTAGAAGCTTTTATCAAGAACATTTAGATCGAGACCAATATGGTATCATCACAAACACTATTTTAGATACAGTTAGTTTTCAATTCAGTTGAAAACATTTGGACATAATTGTAAATACCACTCACGGTATACTTTATTAGCCAGGTCTACCAATTCTAGAAGTTCAAAATTTTTTCTCACCTATGCTTAAGTACAAGTATAATTTTTCTGTCGTTTGTCTTTTTACTTATCGATTTATTGCTTCCTATCTTCTTTTTCAATTTCTTCTCTAAATTTAGTATTTTCCAATCTTAAATTATTTCCTAAGCTTAATAATTTTCAATCTCAATTTCTTCAAATTTAATCTCCTACCATATCACTTTCTTTTCTAAATTTAACATTCTTTAATCATCAATATTCTCAAAACTCTTTGAAAATCTAAGTTTATCCTATTTTCCGTTAATTCACTCGATTCATTTTCTCCTTTTACTCTAACAAATTCGTTTTTAGATTATGATAACAAATAAAAGTTACGTATCGTCCTCAATTGAATAAATATCCTTCTGTTATGTTTTTGCTTTGTTTTTCTATTTTTTTTTAATTACTGAACCAAGTTTGCTAATTTTATGTGCCTTGTTTATTTTTATTACTTTGTACTGAACTAAAGTAATTCGAAAAGAAATATGTTGTAATCCAAATTTGGCCCTTTCTTCTTTTTGTATTATTTTGTTTCCAATCATGTTACACTCCATTTCATTTGAACAAGAATTTCATTATTCTCATTGTAGGCGATTTTCTACATTTTCTGTGTAGTTTTTATTTCTTCATTTCTTCTCTTAATTTTATTAATCTTTCTTAGTTCTTTACTTTTAGACTTTCAATTTGAGAATTGGGACAATTTGAAGCCCAATAATATTTAGAATTCAACAAGACTTTTTCTTCTTCTACCCTCATTATTACTAACTACATCTCGATATTAACAAAAATATCCCAAAATATCCTCTCCCACAACACACTATTTTTGTTATCACTATATTCATCACAACCATTTCACCAATGAAGAAGAAGAAGAAGGTAAAGTATGTTGATGAAAAAAGCTAGTTCTTAAAAGTTTGTTATGGAATGCATTTCATGAGTGATAACCCAACTTCTATACTCTCGTATGAAGCTTATTACACTTCCTTAGCATATTTGTTTATTTTATCTTTTAATTTTATCTTAGATTTGTAATTTTAAAAAGTTTTAGGAGCTACAACATTGTCCAACAGCACTCATTCACGCTTAGCATGTTTTTTAATATTTCTCCTTGACTTGGTATCACCTGACGTCATTTACTGGCGTCCAACACAATTAAAATGATTTCTCTTTGTTTTGTTGGCGCTCAACACACCTAAACTAGTGCCCGACTTAGTCCTAAAACTCAGAATCTCCAACACTGACCTTTGCTAATTGTTTTGCTCATAACTTTTTCTATAGTTTTTCAAATGAGTTGATTATTTGCCAGTTAGATTCTACACTCAACGAACTTAATTTGAGTACTAGAACACAAATTTTGGAACTTTGTAAGAGATGTAGTTTAATTTACAAATTTGCAAATGTTAACAAGAATTCGTTACTAGTAGTGTTTTAGTTTTTCTTTTATGTCTATAATTTCCTAGGCTTTATTTTCATTCCACCCAGACTTTCATTATGGGTTGAAGATTTAATGTCCCAAAAAGAAAGAAATGCGGTCAATTTTGTGTGAGAAGAGGCAGGAGACAACATTCAGGGGAAAAGGGGGGCAGAACAAGACGTTATAGTTGGATTGATTATGGGCTTCATGCTTTTGTTTGGTTTTGGGTGACTATTGAAGATCCAATATTTTCATTTTGGGTTAAGTATGTTTTTAGTCCCCGAATTTTGACTCAAAATTGGAATTCGTCCCTGTCTGAAATTTCGGTATATTTTGGTTCCTAAACTTTAGAAATGAAAGAATATAGTTCTTTTAACCTAATTATGTTAACTTTTTTTGACGTGTAGAACGTTTTCATGTTAGTATTGGAGTTTTTTTACACTATTTGACACATTCCTGGTTCAATATCTAATGAGAAATGCATTCAACACCTCAAAAAAAGTTAACATAATTGAGTTAAAAATACTATATTTATTAATTTTTAAAGTTTAAGGAACAAAATATATTGAAATTTCAGACAAGAACGAATTCTAATTTTGGATCAAAGTTCAGGGACTAAAAATATATTTAACCCTTTCATTTTCCAGTTTCTCTTTAATGCAATATGGTTCTTCTTTTACTTCCTTCTTTCTCTTACAATTTTCGTTTGTAGTTGTGCATTAGCTTTCATAATGTAGTTTCACGATTCTCGATCATTATTGTGAATTTTGTTTAGTTTTTATTTTCATTATGATCTTTTGCTTCTGTAGTTTTGAACTTAGTTGAATGCTTTTAGTTACCTTACAATTCAGTCTCATTACATAACATTCAATGTTGGTCATGTTTTCTAAATTTATTTTTCCAGATTTAGGTTTCACTGTTTGTTATTTACATTTTACTCATTCTTAGTACTGCACTTTAATTTCAATGCATTTTAATTATGCATTTTCTTTTTCTTTAATGCATTTTATTATTTTCTATTTTCTTTCAAACTCAATGCAATCCCCCAACCTTCAAAATGGAAAAAAAAAATTAAATCAATTAACTCATTGAAATTGTATTCCTTAGATTGACCTAGGTTTAACTCTATGCTACATTAGTTAAGGAGAAACTTAGTTTTATTTCACGAGGCTTATGTGACATAAAAAGACCTCTATCAATGAGTTTTTGAAAACTTATTCAGAAAAGCACATTCTGAAAAAATTGTTCTAAAAGGTATCACATATGTTTCGGAAATCTTGTTCTAGAATTTCTATGCTAGAGAGCTCATGATGAAATGCATTTTATATGTTTTAGAAACTTTTTCCAAGAAATCTTGTTCTAGAAATTGTGTTTTAGAAATCCTTTTCCAAAATCATATTTTGGAAATTTCGAAAAGTTTGTGAATCATATTTTTAGAACAAAGAATCCAAAAAAACTTTTATAAACGCTAAAATCATCTTTTTAAAGAATTATGAGGATATAACTAAAATAGCCTAAATATCCTCCCTTGTTACACCACACCACTATTATACCCAATGTAGACATCATTGCAATCATGAGTTAAGAGGAAGAAGAAAATAGATATAATATGTTCTAGAAGAAAGATCATTCTGAAAAGTTTATTCTGGAATGCATTTCATTTCTTCCAAAAAGCATGTTCTAGAAAACTTGTTTTAGAAGGTGTCACGTATGTTTCGAAAAGCTTGTTCTAGAAATTCCATTTTAGAGAGCTAATGTCGAAATACATTTAATGTATTTCAAAAAGCTTGTTCATGAAATCTTGTTTTGGAAATTTTGTTCTAAAAATCCATCTCCAAAAATCATTTTTTTGAAATTTGGAAAAGTTTATTTTGGAAGATTGATAAACTCTCTTGTCACTAAGAATTTATTCAAAATCGATTTTCTGATTTCTATATACTAATGTGAAACCAAAGATCAATCGTAGGAGAGAAAAAACTTGGTTTTAAATGCCTTTGAGTGTGTGCATATGCACACTAGAGGAAATCTAGCTATATTAATCTAAACAAACTAAAATCAACCTAAAGAGAATACACATCTCCTAAGATAGAAAACTAAGAAAATTGTGAACTAGGTCTTATCAACTTCAACTTTCCCAAGTGCACTAGAATGGAGTTTTTCCCATTGTAGCTATCCTAACCAAACCTATATGCTTAAACTAACTCAATTATAATAAACCGCTAAAATTGAAATTTATATGTTGAAACCTAAAAACAGAAAACTAGAAAATGCACAATAAGTGTTCCTGTATGGAGATGCAAGGCAAATTCAAATATGGTAATGGAATGGCTAAATGAACGAAATTGTAGATAGAAAATGAAATTAACCAAAACGATTTAGTAAAACCCTTAATTCAAAATTTTGGAACCTAATTAACGAAATTAACTATCGTAAACCACAATTAAATATCTAAGTGTCTTAAATTGATTTAACCATGAAATTTGCGAAATTGAATCTTCAAACAAGTCATATGTATAAGTAGTGAAGCATTAAAATCGAGAAACACATATCATATACTTCAAAATCGCAAAACAAAATACATGGCATATAAAATAGTGGTTTGAAGGTTTCATCGAATTCAATCTTCATTGATTAATTCTTATTCACTCTAATCAAAAGACATTTAATGCAATTTAGATGACTGTGCATCATCTAAAATTCAAGTTGCTTCTAAATTGAACTCAGTGTTGTGATGAGTTAATAAGAATAAACTAATTAAACTCAATTAGCAAAGCTTGAGATCAAGAGAAAACAGAAAAGAGAGAAGAAAAATTCGTGAAAACAAATGAAAACACACATCTATTAAACATACACATGCCTACAACAAATTGGTTCGGTGGAAAAAGATGAAATCATAGAGAGATTGAAGATTCTTGATGTGACAACCTACTCTGCGATCAATGGCTCAAGAAAGCTTCAAATGAAGGAAGAAAAATGAAGAAATGTGAAAGAGTGAATGTTTTGTGTTCTCTAGATGAGGTGTGAGTGTATGATTTCAGGAATGGAATGAATTTATATATGGTGATGGTGGTGGTATGAATGGTTGGTGTTAGTAGTTTAAATGCACTCTCCTCGGCATTTGTTACAGCCTATTACAAGTCACATATACTCATCAACTAACAAAACTAATCTAATTACATTAACTAATTAAGTAAGTTTTAGCTAGTAACCTAAGTAGAAGGTCTTCTAGTTGCTGTCACGATTAGTGCAGGTCAGTCCTATTTTCCATTATCCCTTTTCAAGCTCCTTGACCTATTATAGGATGTAGTAATTCCAGTTGACTCATATCAACTCCAATTTAGCTTTCACCGTGAGTTTCTAAATGTAAATGTCCCTTGTGGTAGCTCTTGAAGCTTTTTCATCATGTTAAGTTCATTTTGACAGCTTCTTCCATGACAAAGTGCAACTCGAATATCTCAGCATATGTGCCATCCTACATTGCCAAACACAATCACAAAATTAGAACTACAAAAATAAGAATTGACTACTAAAGCCTAATTTAACTAGTTAACTAGGTAAGTGCAAATGAAAACTAGAATTTGGATGCAATTTTTTATCTTTTCTAAACCCTTTTATGTTCAACACAAGTGTATTTTAATGCTCTTTAGATTCTCCCACAACTGCCATAACATTTGAAGCTCAATTGCAAAAAGTCAACTATTGGTCAACTCTGATTGAAAAAGTCAACTTTACATAATTGATGGAGGTTATTACTGGTTTGCATGCATTGGTTGCTTTCAATCACTATTTTACCGCTGACTTTGCATCCTTTAGCTGCATATAATCACAAAACACAAGTTAAAGTTGTTTATGCTACTTAAACTACCTAACTAGACTTGGTTAAATGACTCATTTAATTATTCTTGCTTAAGAACAAAAACAACACTAGAGCTATTATTTACTTGTCCTAAACCTGAACTATGACTCAACACAACTATTCAAATGCACACAAAAACAATCTTAATCTATACTAGACTATTTAAGCTAACTAAGAACACTAGTCTACTCTACACTAACATATTCTAATATATGAGCTACTACTAGGTCTATCTATTAAACTAGAATACTAGCTTCTAAAATTGTAACCACACTAAGAACTAATATATAACTAAAACTCTTTAATCCAAGGCTATTCTAAAGCTAATTCTAATACTTAAAGTAAAAATGGACTAAAATAACCTAATTAAGAAAATTTTATAACACTAACCTAAAATAGTTCTTAAACTAATCTAGACTAAGAACTCCCAATTAACAACTTAAATCTATCCAAAATAATGCAAATATTCAAGAAAAACTTCAAAGATAAGAGACTATTGAAAGATTTCTAGAACATGCAATTCCAAAGCTACTTTTACAAAATATAAAATGGCCATTTTAAAAATTACAGGGCTGCAACAAGAAATTATGGGAATGTAGGAAGAAAAAGCATTCTAGAAAGAAAAAATCAAATATATTTGAACCTAAATACCTTCTAACTTATTTCAGTTCATTAATAGTAATCCAATCCATTTACGTTAAGAGACTTAGTCTCTCATAGAGTATAAATGATCATTGAATAATAGAGTTGTGATTATAATACATTCAACTAGGCGTTAAATTGATTATCTCTTTATTGTTGTTCTTTGTTATATATGTGTTCTTTATTATATATATATATATATATATGTATATATATATGTATGTATATATATATATATGTATGTATATATATATATGTATATGTATGTATATATATATGTATATATATAAATATATATACATACATATATAGATACATACATATATATATATATATATATATATATATATATATATATATATATATATATATATATATATATATATATCACATATACACATACACTAA
>Ga0214545_1011672_pt1 | contig 11988 bp, 4 predicted proteins | sample CNSS4metaG_FD_160064 | JGI IMG/M metagenome (GOLD analysis project Ga0214545, IMG submission 160064) | Root nodule microbial communities from cowpea collected in UCLA plant growth center, Los Angeles, California, USA - CNSS4 | ecosystem: Host-associated > Plants > Roots > Nodule | place: USA... | reverse complement strand
AACCACAATCTCTCAATAACCATGATCATAATCCTATATGAAAATACATATACATAAACCTAACAGTGGTATCAAAATCGATGGTTCGGAGTGACGGACCACATAACAATAACCATGAAGGGAAATATATCCATATAAAAAGGAAAAAAAAAACACGGGACTCACCTTTGATGGGAGTTCGTTGGGAATAATCCAAGTGTGAGTCAAAAGTTTCACATTGGATAAAAAAAACAAAATTAAATACTATATAAAAATACATACCCATAATACCATTATCTTAAGGTTTTGATGTAAAAGTAATGTCAAATGCCTTGTATATGTGTAATAAAATATCATATATATTTATATAGAAGCACAGTTTCCCAATAATCACGACCATGACTCTATATGAAAATAGATATACATCAACCCAACAGTCTTCTAAATAATTTTGAAATATAAGATAAAATAGAAACTATTTAGAACATGTCATTTTAACCGTGAGAAAAAATTATCCAAATTTAATCGAATATCATGTTTTTTGTGGTATAAATAAGCATCTGGAGGGGCATTTTGAGAGCAAGAACAACACAATGGTGGTAAAGGTGTGCTTGATGCTACTTTTCCTTCTGGGGACTTGTAGTGCTAGCTTGAAGGTGTCTGAGGTAGGTCAAGTCATCAAAAGTGGTGATCATCATGAAGCAACTGATGAGCCCTCTGAATCTTCAGAAGCATGCTGTGATCGATGCGAATGCACAAAATCAATACCTCCTCAATGCCGCTGTTCAGACGTAAGGCTCAATTCGTGCCATTCAGCTTGCAAATCATGTGCCTGCACATTTTCCATTCCTGCACAGTGTTTTTGTGGTGACATAAACGACTTCTGCTATAAACCTTGCAAGTCCTCCAGTCATGATGATGATGACTGGGATAAGTAATGAACAAGTTTAATGTAAGCTCTCTCTAAAATGGATGAAGCCCTTTCGGGCTTTGTTCGTTGTGTAATGAGATCAATAAACTTTGAATAAAAGCTCTTGTTTTCGTGCCACATAACGTCTTTTCTGCAAATCTATGTCTTCTTCATTCTCTGATGCAAGTTTCTGAGTTTATAAGAGGTTAACACCAAAGTTAATATTTTTTTAATATGATCAGATACTCATCTACGTGAGAAAAGGCTAAAATTCAGTTAAATTCTTACATAAATTACTGGTGTCGAACATTAAATATTCTCGTTTATATAATATATACAAAAATATTTGCTGCCTTCTTCGTGATTTCAAAAGTTATTAAATAGCTTTAGTAATTGTACAGTATGTCCAGTCGGTCAGGCGGTCGTTACTAACCCTGACCATCGGTCTCACGGGTAAACGAACAACCACGTGGTATCATTAAAGGACCATCGGTCAAACGGTTGAATATATAAGTCACGACTTAACCATACTCATACCCATCGGTCCGTCGGTAAAGCATCAGCGATGGACTTCTGACGTTAAGGGTCCATCGGTTCATCGGTAAATCAACAGCGATGGCCCTTCAACCTCGAGGGTCCCTCGGTCCATCGGTAAAACTTCAGCGATGGCCCTCCAACCTTGAGGATCCATCGATCCATCGGTAAAATAACAGCGACGGATTTTATAAAATCACCTGGCGGTCGATCGGTAAAACACATCGTTAACTTGTCAACAACACAATGTCATCAACCCAGCCAAGCGACCATCGGTCGCACGATTATATAGCTTAAGCCAAGGATTATCGGCTAAACGAGTCAATAATCTTCATTAAGGGGTCATTGGGCCGTGATTAAGAAACCCTAATTACAAGCCCATGTTGAAGCTATAAATAGGGCCCAAAGGTAGGTTGGTGAGGATCTTAATTGCGCATTTATTACTACTGATATTCTGACACACCGATCGGCCCCTCCTGACTTAAGGTTTAGGGTTTTTAGACAGGTACCCCGATCGTCATCCCAACCGATCGAGCTAAGGAGTGGATTTCGTTGAAGTCATTGGAGAGGAGGAAGATAATGCGAAGTGAAGGAGTTCATTTAGCAGGCTCTCGGTCCCTACACCCGAAACAGTAATAATCGTATCGTGTGTTGGTTTGGCATATATAAACGGTATAAATGTTTGGGCCCCGATTAGAGGAAGAAGGAAATTGACAGAATTTGGATTTTTGTTGTACTATTATTTTAATTGTATCTTCATAATACATTGAAGAAAATATTTAAAATATCAATACAATATATTTTTAATGTTCAATAAAGAAGAACACCAAAAAGAGAATCTAGACTCAAATTCACACTAAATTTATTCACGGGAGATCATAAGGATAAATTTATATATTAAGATAGATTAAGTTAGGACCTAGTTCGTCGGACCGATCCGCATGTCCGACAAAAGCGTGGAGCGATTCAAATCTGGAGGTCTGGAGGTCTGCAGTAGCCTGGCTAGCATAAATAAAAAATTTTATCTGCATAACTTTTTACCTCGTATTTTTTCTGTTTTACGGTTTATTTAAACTACAGTTTTATAGTTTTATTGGTTGTTGTAATTTGTAGACAAAAGCAATTTTACAGGATGTTAAATAATTGTATGACACTGGCGGAACGTGAAGAAAATATTTAAAGGTGTTAAATTAATTTTTTTATATATAATTTTTTAATTAAAATAATTATTTTTTTTTATATAAATCATGCAATTCAAACTTTTCAACTTTTAATCTTCTCAATTTATTGAATTCATATAAATAAGTATTCTAATTTTTATTTCAATTCAAGATTATTCAACTAATTCATTGCATGTAGTTGAAAATACAAAATATCAACATTTTATAATGTTGGGTTATACTAATTTGAGAAAATATAATTAGGGTTCATGCCAATTTCATACAAAAAATTTCTAAAATCATAGTTAAGGTTCATATTAATTCGAAAAAACTTAATTTGGGAGAAATATCATAATGGAAAGAATCATAAATCTAACATACATAAATCATACTAAGATACGTATTCATGAGATCGTGTGAGTCTGCATTGTTTGTTCTCTTTATTTTCCAATTTTTTTTCCTAATCTGCCTTTCTTTTATTTCACACCTTTTTTATAACTTGTTGTGAAAGAACCTTATATCTATAAAACTTTAATATTTTTAATTGAGTTATTAATCTACCAAATTATTTTTTTTTTATTTTTTAAAAAATATATATATATATATATATATATATATATATATATATATATATATATATATATATATATATATAATTAAAAGCTTGGGGAGCATCCCAAGCAAGTTCCGCCGATGATTGCAGAGTTCCTTTATAAGTTCTGTTTTTTTTTTCTGCAAACATAATTTTTCATTCTCCCAGTAATATGGGAATTCTTTCAATACCTGAACATTAACTTGAGTTTCGGATTATTCTAATCTTATATTAAAAGATTCACTTTATATTTAATCTAATCTTATAAAATTAATTCATATAATAAATTTTACATCAATTTATATATTATGAATTTTATATATTATAATTTTGTATTAATTTTAATCGACAAATATCTAGCTAACATAACTTACAATGAAGTATTCATAAAGAAACAAAAACACAAGTTAAATGAATTCATGAAATTAATCGTTGCTGGTGCAAATCAGGTTATGATCCTAGTACTGGTATGTAAAAAGATTCATATGCTCTGGTGTTGTAGACACCAATTGAAGGGATGAGAGAAAAGGAACTCAATGTGGTCTAAAGAGGTATATTGTAGAGATGAGAGAAAGAGATCTATCATACATATAAATCTTGTCTATTTTCAATATTTTAATTATTTTTGTCTGATAATTTTTTTAGAAAAAATTAAAGTCATGACACTAATTCTTGAAGGAGAAAATTCCAATAAACATGAACCTTTATTATTTATTTTCTTAGTAAATTTTTTATTAAAATTTATATGTACAAGACCAAAGGTTGGATATCCAACATATCAAAACTAAGGAAAGACAAGGAAAATGATGGAATTAAGTTAGATTTAAAGTTCAATCTCAACGATAGTTATTGTTTGGTAGATTTATGGTATTATCCACTATTGAACTATTATCGAACTATTTATTAATGTTTAGTTTCATTGATTTTTTTGGAATTAACTTAGTTTTAAAGTCTATTTTTAACATCTAATTTAATATTCTTAAAAAGTTAAAGAAAAATTTTAATATTAAAAAAATTCACGTGTTTACATGATAGGAGGCCTTTAAAATGTAGGACCATCTGCTATGATTTTCATGCATGATATGGCTTCTTGATATTTTTTTTTTTCTGGTTCCCTCTTGAGTGCGACTCAAACAAAATGCATGTACGCAGAAGTGTTTGTCATTGAAAAGAAACTCACCAAATTCTAGGAACGTGGTTTATGATGATGCAATTTGATGTGAGACATCATTTTTATGCTACAATTATGGTAGATTTTGGTGCATTTTGCTTTCGAAAAATAAAATGAAAAGAAGCATCTTGGATTGTGATTGTTTGCATGGCTTATCATGGAAGGAAATGCACGCAAGCCAAACATGAAATACGTGCTTTGCACGATAAGGACTTTCTTTTTTGGAAACAAGCTCTTCTCGGAAAATATATTTCTCTCAAATTATACGTTTGTTTTATTTTTAATAATTTTATAAGGAATTTCATTTATTTAACACTTATACGTGAGATAGGTTAGAAAATTTATACCTAGTTTATATTTATCATCTATACCTATATATTCATATTTATATATATTATACAAAGGAAATTTTAATGTGTAATATGATGTAAATTTATATAGGAATTTGAATTTCTGAAGATATGTAATATTGTCATATGAAAGCTGAAGTAAGTGGGAGTTAACTTTTGAAGAAAGGATTATCATCTTCTTTTTCTCATGTTGGGAATAACAATAAAAGTTATAAAGAAAACAACACATTCACGATTACATTGATCAGACACGTATGTTATAATATTAGGGAACTTTTAGCTATGGAATCATGTAATAAATAAAAAAAAAATTAGCTAAGTAAAATTTTAATATATACAAATCCGGAGCATAATTGAAAATTTTAATTTGCAAATAACAATTTACTTTTTTTTTTTAATTAGATGCAAATATGTGATTGTGGAAATTAGTATATGATATCAATTAGGTCTAGATCATACACAAACCATTTCTTTGGTGCACCAAATAACTTCAAATAATTGAAACATAAATATATAATTAAATTCCATTACAATATTTTTTTTTGTGTTGACAAAAAAAATAATAGAATATATTATTTGTTTTATCTTGATATTTCAAGATTTATACAAGCATAAAATTGCTGCGGAAAGGAAGGGTTTAACAGAAATGAAATAATTCAGCAAAAAAGTTATTTTAATTAGTTTTTTTATCAGTAAAAAATATAATTGCAGTTACAACTATGTTCATTGTAATTTATTTATTTATTTAAATCAATTTAAATTTATTAGATTCATAATGTGTTTTCCAAAGGATGGGTGATCCTAGAAAAAAAATGATAGGGACAATCACTCAAATTGATGCAATTGCATAATAAAACTTTAATTTTCCTTTTCTTTTTATTTGTTAAAGCTTTAAAATTTTCTTTCGATAACCCAATAATATTATAATACTACATTCAAATTTTTGTTTTAAGAAAAAATATATAGACAAAAAAAACTATTTCATTTTGATAATTTTCTACCACAAACTTGACTAATACGATAACTTCATTTATAGTGTTTTTTTTTTATATATTATAATAAATATATACGCAATTTGAACAAAATAAAATAAAATAAAATAAAAATACGAAATAAATTATTCAGAAGCGTATTGAAAATTGTATAGTCCTTTTGCTTTAAATAGAAACGACAAAACTGGTCCAATTGAGTGGTTGTTGTATATTATAAAAGCATGTCCATCAAACTTTTTTACGATCCATAATTTAGATTAGAAAGGGACACATATTTAATCTTCTTCCACTTTGTATCCTTTTGACCACATTTCTTTATTATTCTTTCCAATACTTTGGAAAGGTAAGATTAGATAGACTTAGATATCCTTAATATTATATCAACTAACTCCAACACAATTTAATAATTACACTTTGAAGTTGTTTAAATATAATGCCAACATATAAAAAGGACTTGAGTGAAGAAAACAAAAATTATATGCGAAATTATTTCATATCTTAAAAAAATAATCTCATATAACTTTTAATATTTTATTCTAAAATTAAACGTCTTTATGTTAAAATTTGATTCATCTTCAATTTTAAAATTCTTTTAAGATTTGACAGGTTTACATAAAATAAAATAATAGTAATAATTATCATAAAAACAACAACAATAATAATAATAATAATAATTACCGTCATAATAAAAATAAAAATAATAAAACGAAAATGAAAATTGATAAAGTCAAACAATTCTTATCACAAGAATAAGAAAACAAAGTAAAATTGTAAATGAAGAAAAAATTAAAAAGAACCTAGATTGAGACACGTAAAACACTCTTGTTAGAGATAAAAAACTTCCAATATTCCTCAATTGGTTAGAGTAATTTTCTATATGTTTTATTATTGATAGGAGGAGAAGTCCTGTTTATACATACATGGTAACCTATAAAATATACAAATCAATTAGTTAATACGAATATTTACATAAAGAGTAATAAATCATAAATCATATGAGGATCAATCATAGGAATAGATATATCAAATTGACCATTCATTCATAACACTATTTATATTTTAGCGACTTATTATTATTGATTCTAAATTAGTCTCTATTTTTAAATGAGATACTAATTTATAATCAATAATGATAATGATAAGTATCTAAAATGTTGAAAAGCTAATGTTATTTAAATTTTAAATTCTAAACCAATTAATAATATCTTATTATTTTTATCTCTAAATTTTATTATTATTTAATAATTTTCTTGAAGTGAAATATACCTTATTTTTAATTTGGTTGCTATTCAAGTAATTATTTCACATAAAAATGCTGTCCTAAAAGATAATTGTTGATGCTGAAGACTGAATGCAAGAAACTTCATAGTTAAGTAGTAATAAGTCCAAACAATTTTTTTTTTTAAATTTCAATGGGCAAAATAAGCATAATGTCCGAAGGAATAAAAGCATATATTTAACCTAAAATCAATGTAACATTTTCCACGGTATAAGAAGTTTGACTTGTAAATTGCAATAAACTTCTTTAGTTTAATTTTTTATGTTCCGAACTCTCCACAGTGTGCAATGGTAAAGTTCAAGAAGCAACAAAGTGAAAGTCCCGTTGAAGTTAATAAATATTATATCAGAAGTTTGGTAGTCTCATAATATAAAATATGCAAAAGTCTTCAAAACTTTCTCACAATGAAGGGTTTCTTTAATGGCAGCTAAACCTAATTTAATTGAATGTATGCATCAAAGCATTTCTAATTTTAGGCTATAGTATGGAGAAAAAGGCCTATGCACTGAATTGACTTTTGTAATTAAGATCTATTCAGCACAAATTCTCATTACTATATCAGAAATTTTTAAAGTTATGCTAAACCATAATCAATATTCTAATTAATTAAATGTATTTTTTTTATCCCATGATTTTGACTTAAAAGATCTCTGCTTATTTTTGAAAGGAGTGGTCGCTATTTGGTGGGTGGGTAGTTCGAATTGGATTCCTCTAGATTCCATTTTTCCAATGTCCCTACATTCCAACAGAGGAATTTTAATTTACTCTCGTGTATTTGTTTAGAAATTTTTGAATAATTAGGAGAGGAATAACAAAAAAAAAAAAGAGTATAAAACAAAATAAGTTACGTAAGATAGCTATAATAAGCAATAAAAATATGAAAAAATTAATTAAAATTATCATAAGTTATTTAAAAAGGATAGTTAGCCCATAATTATATGAGTTCAAATTTTTTATTAATTCTTTTAGTATTATCCAACATTAAAAATATATTGTGGTGATTTATATTTTAAATATCTTTTAAGTATATTTTAAAACGTCATGGTGATTTATATTTTAAATATCTTTTTAATATATTTTAAAACATCACAATTAATGATAATTAACGGATTACGAATACATAATAAAAGAACATTACAAAACAAACCACCGTCAGAGATTCCAAATTTCAATTATACGTATAACATTACATCATCTATTACATTTTTCTCATCAAGACACTTATTTTTTTATTAAAACTTATCAATAATTATAAAATTATATGTCATTCAAATAAGTGAACTATTATGGATGCAACGGGCGTGAGAAGGCATAACGTGGGAGAGACAAAAATAAAAAAAAGTTTTTATTGGTAATAAAGTTATCTTTTTAGAGTTTCAGAAATAAAGATCCTTTTAAGAATAGTCAACAAATAAATAGGTGTCTTAGAGATTTTTATGCTCAATTAACGTTTTTTTCCAAAAAAAATTGTTTTTTGTCCAATAAAGTTAACGTTTTTGTTTTTTTTTTATAGATTATGTTTAATAGAGTTTTTCTTTTTGACTATTTTTTTAGAGAGGATAGGACAACCCACTTACTCATTTAATTATATTTCTTCGTGCCGATAAAAAAATTAATTTATCAATAATAACATTAATATACTTATTTTTTATTTTTATTTATTGTGAGTGTAAAGTCGAAAGTCACACATTAAAGTATATAACATATAAAAAGAAAAATTCACAATCTCATTGAGATTTTAAGTAAAATCTTTTGTATGCAAGTTAGTTCGAAAAATCATATAGATATTCAAACATAATTTCCAAAATAAAACTAGAATTTCATTTAAGTTGCACTAAACTCATTTTTTTTCTCAGCTAGCACCAGCACTAGCACCAGTAGCCCCTAGTTGCCAACATATCTTTTTGCTTTTGATGTTGTTCCACTCACACGATCGATTTTCCACTATATATAGAACCCTTCTGGCTGGGAGAAAGAATCCAAAAGGATCACGGCATTCATATATAGAAGTAGCAGCGAAGCACACACTCACAACACATAATAACCCTGTTAAGCACACAAAAGAGAGAGAAGCACATAAATTTTACCATGGAATGGAGATCATATTATCTTGATATGATGCTTGTTCCATTAGCATATCTGGTAAACGTTGCTTATCATGTTTGGTTGTGGCATAAAACTCGCACACAACCCTTCTCCACCACAATTGGAATCAATGCTCATGCACGACGCTTCTGGGTGCCCTCCATGTTGAAGGTACGTTAGAAGTTTTATATCGACTAAAAATAAGTAATTTCATAGTATATAAGTGTGATACAAAATTTACCTTATAAGCTGTTTTTGTGGGGTTGAATTAAACTTAAAATCCACTTCTAACATGGTATCAAAACTTATCCTAACGAGATTTCTGTTCCACCCTTTATCGGAGGCGTATGACAGCTTATAAGGCACCACAAAATAGTTCTTAACATCTTTTGGTTTTTCTTATTATGTTTTAATTCATGGCAGGACATTGAAAAGAAGAACATCCTAGTGGCACAAAGTCTGAGAAACTTGATTATGGGATCAACCCTTATGGCCACCACAGCCATTCTTCTCTCAGCAGGTTTGGCAGCAGTGATAAGCAGCACCTACAGTGTGAAAAAGCCTCTTGATGATGCTGTGTATGGTGCTCACAGTGAGTTCATGATAGCACTGAAATATGTGACACTCCTCACCATATTTTTGTTCTCATTTTTCTGCCACACTCTATCAATAAGGTTCCTGAATCAGTTGAGCATCCTTATTTGCACACCACAAGATGCCATGTCCTTGGTGACCCCAGAGTATCTCACAGAGATCTTGGAAAAGGGAACTGTGTTGAACACTGTGGGGAACAGGATCTTCTACTCGGCAATTCCTCTTTTGCTTTGGATCTTTGGGCCAGTGCTTGTTCTCTTGTGCTCTGTTGCCATGTTGCCTGTGTTCTACAACCTTGACTTTGTTTGTGGGAAAGTGAAGATGATGGTGGTGAATGATAAAAGTGACTTAGCTTGATTTTCTGGTGTTCTTCACTTCACCCGAGACCAACAACATGGAATAGACAAGGTTGTTGCGTATGTGATGTTTCGAACTTTGTCATGTAAAGGTAGTAAGTATAGAAGCTTTATCGAAATAATTCAAAATGGCTTTTCATAAGTGGCTTTGAATAAGATTACCATTAGCCTTTTATGTGTCACCAAAGCTTTTTCTGTGTGGCACTAGAAGATCTTTTCATTGCTCATAGGCCATGACAAAATGTGTAATATTTTTACCATGAACATCTTTTCATTGCCGAATGAAATAGGCCATGACAATGTGTATTTAAACGATTTACATTTATTGATTAGTATATTAAAACGAAGAGTTAACATTCTCGTAGTATATGTTAGTGACCCGGAAAATATCAAAAGATACCTTATTACTTTCGCACCAAACAAATTTTTACATCTACTTTATATTTACTATTTTACTTTCCAATCTTTCTTTTTGTATATAAATACAAAAGTTTAATTTTTTTAACGACTAAAAAACCCTAAAAGTGGGGGAAATTTGTAAAAAGGGGTTTGTTTCAAGGCTTATTTGTAAAATGGGGTCGGTTTGAAAAAAAATTGCAAAAATGGGTCGTGTCGTCCGGCGGGGGACGACATTAAGGTGAAGTCGTCCTCCCAAAGACCGGTTTCCTTTTATTTTATTTTTTAATGAAGTCGTCCGGCCTCCGGCCGGTTTCTAAGATGAAGTCGTCCGGCAGGAGGCCGGTTTCAGTTATTGTTTTTTTTTTTTCGTTGCAGTTTTATTTTATGATTTATAAATTTTTAATTTTCAGTTTTTCCAATCATTTACATTTCTTAAATTTTTGTATAGTATATTTAATTTGTTGGTATTCTTTTATTAATAATAAATTAATTTTAAAAAATACATCATATAATAAAAATAACATAATAAAAATTCGCAACCAATACATAATAAAAATTACATAATAAAAATTACATAATGAAAATAATATAATAAAAGTTACATGAAAATTGGATAAAGTGATAAATTACTGACGGTAGGGACAGTTGCCCCTATGATGTCCTTCATTTCTACAATATGAACATTTGCTTCGTCTGTTTGGATTTGGTTCATCCATCTCATTATGGATTCTATTAGTTGGTGGTCTTCCCCTTACCCTACGACGCATGTTTGGGTCTGGAATGAAATTTGGTCCAGTGTATATGGACCAATATTCTTTATTCCTAACCGGATGAAACTGTATTTCATATGCTTTGTTGATGTTGTAGAGGCTATAAACTGGGTGAATGTATGTGGTTAGGTCTATATGTGCGAAAGAGCAAACAGCTATTACGTGATGACAAGGCAGTCGAATAGGATCTTCATCATCAATGCCATTCTATCCTCCGCCAATGCCTTCCCAATCACCACAAATTCCTCAAAATGTCCAAAGTCATCAAGATGAAGATGACGATGAAGAACCACAACAACAACCAGTAACACGTCCCAACAGACCTAGAAGAAGACCAACATGTGGAACCGGAGGACATAGATGACTGTTTCATTATTTTTAAGTTACTAAATTATTGTATTTTAATTTTTAATCATTTAAAAAATATATTAAAGTTTATTTCTATTTTTATTTCAATTTATTACCATTTACTGTTTTTAAAAAAAAAACTAAAATGAAGTCGTCATCCGCAAAGACGACCCGCAAAGACGACTTCACTCTGACGAAACGACCCAGTTTTGCAAATAAATTTTCAAAGGACCCTTTTCTACAAAATTTTGGTCAAAGGGACCCCTTTTTACAAATTTCCCTAACTTAGACACACACTCTTATTTATAATAATTTCAATCTATTGATTTCCAAATTATCAAGACATGCACGTGTGACTACTCAATATATTAATTATATTATTTCGCCATCTTAAGAAAAAATATGTTATCATGAAAGAAGGGTTGACAGTTATACGATAATAAATTTTCCTTGTTAAAATTAAAAGATG
>Ga0214545_1011671_pt1 | contig 11990 bp, 7 predicted proteins | sample CNSS4metaG_FD_160064 | JGI IMG/M metagenome (GOLD analysis project Ga0214545, IMG submission 160064) | Root nodule microbial communities from cowpea collected in UCLA plant growth center, Los Angeles, California, USA - CNSS4 | ecosystem: Host-associated > Plants > Roots > Nodule | place: USA... | reverse complement strand
GATCGAACAATCTCATACGAAAGTAGCGATCTCCACAGTAAAGGCTAACGACGTAATAAACATCGTTTAGATCATAAAAACCCATCAGCTGCTCTACTGCACGGAACTGTCTCTGAAGAAGAAAAATGGGTTCAAACTCTATGTTGATCACGTTTCCTCTCGGATCACTGAAAAAATTTGTCCCCGGCAGTAGAGATTTGCCCCATTGTTCATAAAATCCTTCTTCAAACTCCAAAAATTCCTGTAAAGCATAAAAACACAAACTTCCTTCAAAATAACAACTGTATAAAACTTTATGGACATGCTTGAACCAAAGGATGGAAGAAAAATATAAACTTTCGTCCAAAAACCAACTGTATACGTCAAACATAAAAAACATTAAAAAACAGAACATGCAAAAGAACTAACCTCTAAGGGTTCCATCACCATCACAGAGTTTTGGTAGAAATTGGTGAAGCTGAAATCTTTAGAGGCAGACATTGATAGTTGGATTGTTCTGTGATTGCTGAGGAGTACTGTTTTTCTTCTTCGTTTATGAACAAAGAAAGCTACAGCCACGATATCTCCTTTTAACTAAAATAAAGGAAACGTTTTGTTGCACATCCAAACCTTCTGACCTTTAGAATAAATCTTGCACAATTTCAGTCTGAGCACGTTGACAAGACTATCCATAATTCCTTTTGCCGCCAACTCTTCGTATTCCCTTAAATATCTTATTTCTAATTTAATGATATTAATAATTTCAACCAAAAAAAATAACATCTGTTATTCAGTTCCAAAAATCTACTAATAGGTTTTTTCATCAATTAAAATCTTAATCTCCTTATATTCCAAATTTAATAGTTATGATTTTAAATTTAAATTTACCAACAAATAATAAACTTTTAAATCATTAACGTTACAAACATAAACAAAATTAAGAAATTTAAATATACTACATCAAATTAATTAATTCTTTGTAGTTATAATATATTATATTTACTTAATAAGTATAATCATTTCATATACTCAGACTAACAAATCAACCATTTCAAAACTTTTAAATCAAAATAAATCATCTATATCCAATAACATTAAATAACAATATATATTACAACAAATTAAATTACATATTACAGATATACTTAAATCCACCTTACAACTAATTTATTATAAATTATAATAAATAAATAATAATACTTCATTTCACCTAACTATATCAATAACATATCCTTAAATTCTATAATAAATAAATAATAATACTTCTTTCAATAATTATTTATTTATACATAAAAATATTAAATTGAATTTTTCAACATAATCAAAGTTTGAATGCAAAAAAACACGACCTGTGCGTATGCACGGGTCTCCTACTAGTTCTGGAATGAAATCAAGTGAGAATTGTTAGACTGGGAAATGATATATTAAAGAATCCACTTGAGAAACATGGATTTAAAACTTTCAAACATGAATGGACATAATTGTTTGTTTGTTTTCATGTCAACTCTTAGTACTTGATGGAACATGTAGAGCAAGCTTTTAAATATCAACCAAGCATTTAACACTTTTCTTTTTCAGAAATTTCAAACAAATTTGGAACACAAAAATTAAAAAATATAGGTTAAAATACTTTTTTTTGTCTCAATTTTATCAAATTTTCTTAAATAAGTTCTAATTTTGGTTTTGTGTTCATATAGGTCCTAAATTTCGTCAATTTTGTTCAATTTGGTCTTTTTTTGCTAACACCGTTTAAATTATTAACGGCCATAAACAGTGATTGTCACGTGTCATTTCGTGATTTTTTTTAATTGTTTTTTTTTAAATGTACATGTGTCAACCCAGTAGCGTGCCAAGAGTCACTTTGTGGTTTTTTTGAATTTTTTTTGATTTTCTTTTGAATTTTTTTAAATGTCCACGTGTCAGCCCAGTAGCGTGTCAAGTGTCAAAGTCAATGTTCTATAATTAATTTGATTCTTATAGTTGTTATTTTTGTTCAATTTAGTCCTAATTTTTGTTAACATTAACCAATTTGGTATCTCTCCAAATTGAAAGCAAATTTAATTTTTATATTAAAATTCACATTTTTTATTAAATATTTTTATATAATATATTAAAATTCACATCATTATAACTTTGATATAAAAATTCAATTTGATCATAGGGACCAAATTGAACAAAAATAACAAATATAGAAACCAAATTGAATATAGAACATTGACTCTTACACGTGGCACACTATTGGGTTGACACGTGGACATTTAACAATTTATTTAAAAAAATTAAAAAAAATCAAAAAAACCACAAAGTGACACGTGACACGCTATTTGGTTGACACGTGTACATTTTAAAAAAACTTAAAAAATAAAAAATATATAAATAAAAATATATAAAAAAAATTCAAAAAAATCACAAGTGACACGTGGCAGTCACCTCATAGCTGTTAATGATTTAAACGGTATTAGTAAAAAATGACCAAATTGAACAAAATTGACGAAAATTAGGACTTATTTGAACACAAAACCAAAATTAGGACTTATTTGAAAAAACTTAACGAAAATTAAGATCAAAAAGGTATTTCAACCAAAAATATAAAACATAAACAAATTTGATTAATATAGATCGAAAGTTTTAATTACTAGTTTAAATATTTTATTTAAAAACAGGAATGTTTAAAGTGATTACAAAATGGATCTATTTGTTTACTTTATACTTTATACTTTATATATATATATATATATATATATATATATATATATATATATATTATTTTCACATAAATATTTGATAAGAATTTTTATAACCCTAGTCTAATAAACTTTCTTTTATTTATCAATTTTTCTTTGTTGTTTGTTGATTTTCATAAGACTCTTAATAACTAAAATTTCATCTTGCTAAACACTAAAAAGTTTAAATCAAGTTAAAAAAAATTCGATCTTGTGATTAAAGGGAAAATTAAAAAAAAATGTAGTAAGACAAAAAAAACATGACATATAAAACCTAAATAAGAAAAAGAAAAAGAAAAACATTATTTTTTATTGACTGAGAAATCATAAAAACAATATCTCAGAAATTATTGGTAAAAGCACTTATTTATGAGTAAAAAAAAAGGTTTGAAATTGGAAAAAAAGTAACTCTATTATTATTACTTTTAAGTTAGAAAATGTTTTATTGAAATGTCTTATTCTAAATATCAATGATTCTAAAAGATCTTTTAAAATTTCAATTAAATATCATCATGTTATGTTGTCCACTTATAAGTATTTTGATATTCTCAATATTGAATACTATTTTTTTTGGGAATTATCCGTATCAATTACTACTAAAAATTTTCATATTACATGAAATTTTTCTTGCAAATTTATAAAAAATATTCACAAGAAAAAACTTTTTTCTGCTATTTTTTCTAAAAATTTTAATTGGCAGGTAATTCTTTCGTGGGTAATCATTTTCTACAAATTTATAAAATTTGTAAGTATTTTCTATAAAATTTGTTTCAAAAAGTGTTTTATACAAAATATTTTGCAAGAAAATTGGTAACAATTTCTTTAAAAAAAATTTCACAACAAAATTTGTAAGTATTTTCTAAAAAAATTTTCAAAATAAAATTAACAGGAAATAGAAATTTTTTTTAATAGTAATTATTTCCACTCTTTCAAATGATTAAAAATAGTGAGAATGCCTACCCCAAACAATTATTCATTTTTATTGACGAATTCAAAAATTGACCTTAAGGCCACAAGGTAAGCAAAATTTTCATGGAGACTTTTTATTTATTTATTTATTTATAAAAAATATATTATTTAATTTCACCGATTAATAGTTTTCACTCATTTTGCATTTTTGTAAGTTTACTATAACATTTTGCATGAAATTTAAGATTTAGATCTAAAAATAAACCCTTTTTTTATTCAACTTTTCTTTTATTGAACCAAATATTTAATGATTGCCAATGATTAATCCAAAAAAATTGAAAGATTTTTTTTTAATAAAATCTCCATCCTCAATCATAATCTTTCACATGCAATATTCAAATTCAAAATCATCCTTAAGGACACAAACTTGAATATGACTCTATCCTTTAACTTGTGGTTGGTTCCATACACATATAAACACAACCAAGATATAAAATCTTAAAAGATAATTATTATGTAAACATATTCAAGCACCTCCATTATTTAAACATGTAAACAAATTTTTAATTCAAAAATTAAATTATAATTGTCACCTTGGATGACAGATCAGATAGTAACAAAATAGTCAAATTTTTGATAGTCATTTTATTATTTTTCCAAACTAATCAACACTTTGTATCCATAATTAGTTTTGTTTTCTATAATCGACTTAAATTATTTAAAAAAATATATATAATTTTTTCAACTAACCAGATTAATATTTTTGAATTAAAATATGAACATAAAAATAAATTTAACATCAAACCATTCAATGTGCCAACCCTTCTGCAGTCACCAACCACCGAGCTTTATACATGTCACAGCCTGACCAAGGACTTACCTTCAATTGTTGAAAAGCCATTTCAAAAACTTTTTTCCTTTTTATGAAAATGAAGAGAAAATAATTGTTTTTCCAAATTCAAACTTCAAGGGAACAAATTTTGAAAGAATTTTCCGTATATGAAAAAACAAAAAATAAAAAATTCAATGACCCCAACCCAACTAACAAATCATGAAAGAATGTTCTTTATAAGAATGAAAAATTAATTAAAGATTTTATCATCTAAATAATGATTTTTTAAGTTTGGAAATTTCATAAAAAAGTATTATTGTGAGGAAAAAATAGTTAAAAACACTTAGGCCTACATTTTTATTTATCATACCAAATATTTATTATACTAGCTAAGTTATAATTTGACGCAATAAATTTTATTCAATAAAATTGTCAATAATTATGATGAAGACGTGACAAGAGTAAAGACAAATATTTACTTGAAAAATTTGGAAGATTCGAAACAAGGGTTAGAGCAGGGACGTAACAAGGTCAGGACAGAGGGGAGCCACGTCTCCCCTAACCATTTTTTTTTTCCTTTTTTCTATTTGTTTAAAAAATAATATTTATATTAATTGATTTTTATTTTATTTTATTTTTTATGTATTTAAAAAAATATATTTATATACTATTACTTTATTTATATATTACTATTTTATTTATATATTATTATCTTATTTATATTAATTTAGTTTGAATTATTTTTCTTAAATTTAAAAATTATGTTTTTTTTTATTATAATTTCTTATATTTTTGTATTTAGTTTTTCCCTTTCGTGCTTTCATTTTTTTCTTTTATTTTATTTCCATCTCAATTTTCACCATCATTTTCTTATTATTTTCAAAATTAAATTGCACTACGACAAAATTGAAGAGTTAACAAACATTTTGGATTGAACAATTTCTTCTTTTGAGTAAGTTCATTTTTTCCCTTCTTTTTTTAAAACAATTTGTTTTCTTCTTGTATGTGACTTTTCTATGCTCTAGGCATATATTATCTGTTAGAGATCATAAAATCATGCTTTAATTGTTGATCAAACTCTTATTTGTATAGATAGAATATCTTAGGCTTTGAAGTTGTGTAAGGGAAGAGAAAGATTAGGAATCTACTCTAGGGTAAGGGAAACTAATCATTTAGAAGTTATTAATTTTCTTAAAATATTGAGTCTTGCTTTTAAGATTTAATTTGGGGTATTCATAATTTTATTTTTTTTTTGTAAAAGAATTGACAAATTTATATTAGGAAAAAATATGATAAAGAGTAAAAGAATTGATTCTTTTTTCAAGAGGAAAACTTTTGATGAAGATGAAAAAAATGCATCTACGTCATCTAAAATTGAGAAACTTCATGATAATCCAAATATTGAAGAAAATGAAAATACTTTAGAACGAAATCCGATGAAGCGTCTTCAAATCTGGTAATACCCACCAAATCAAATTGATGAGGTACAGAATGCTTATCTAAAATGGGGTCCATATCAAATGCATCTAGAAAATTATCCGTTGTCTGGTAAAGATGATCGCCATTAAAAGATGCTACGTATTGCTTACCGTGTTATCTTTTTAGTAAAAAATCAAGCGGAGGACTTGACTCAGATGTTTTCATTCTTACATGTAATTGAGTTTATTTTCATTGAAATCTAATTTGCAATAAGTTGATTGACATTAACATATTTTAATTTTTTGAATGTTTTTTTATAGGTTTTAAAAGTTGGAGAACCATTTTGACTAAAAGTAACTTTTGGTTTTTATTTAATATATATTATTATTGATGATAAAATTTATGTTATTTTTTTATATATATATATATATATATATATATATATATGTATATATTATTGTTATATTGTTTGGATTATATTATCATGAGTGCTTATTTTAAATAAAAAATGATGTAAAAAATTAAATTTTTTAATTAAAAAAAATAATTTATATATAACAAATATAATTTGGCCCCCCTAAAATTTTTGGTCAAGTTCTGTCACTAGGTTAGAGCAAGGAAAAAAAAGGAAATTCTTTAATAAGTGTTATCCATATTATTTGAATACAAGTCCAAGATTCACATAGAAAAGACTAAGATTGTGAATTGCATCATGATCCAAATGGAGAATGACTAATGCACCACTTTACTGCACTGATCCGAGAGTTCCATGTATTGGTGGAACAAGCAAAGATGGTGGAACAACTGGAGAAGGGCCCAAGTCGGGTCATGAGGGCACATCCTAACAACAGTAGCATCAATGAGAAACGACAAGAGAAACCTTACACCAGACCTCAATGTGAAGGACGAGGGACAGTGAAGTGTTTCTAGTGCAGAGGAGACCATTTTCGACGAGTTTGTCCGGAATTTTCAGGAGCAAAGTCGTATGAGAAGAAGTGTTACAATTGTCGCAAGTCGGGTCATTACGCCAAATCTTGCCCTGAACGGGGGAAGTCTGAAGTGCCACGACAACAACAAGGTAAAGTTTGAATTGATTTTTTTTCTTTTGGGGTAGTGAAGCATGTTATGTTAGTTGTGTGATGTATGCTCGAAGTTCGTTCATCCCTTTAAAACCAAGTTGTACTTTTACTCAGATGACTAGGGAGAGTCGAGTAAAAGGAGTTGTTATTTTACCCTTAGGACTTTGGAGAGTCGGATAAAATGGAATTTTGGGTTACTGTAAGACTTTGATATAAGCTTAGTAACAATGTCCTTGCTGGGTTTTGTTGAGCAGACAAAGAATGTTGCTTGGGAGGCTTAGGAAAAGTTATGCTCTTACCGGGTTTTGGTGAACATGTAAGGGTGGGACTCTTGTTGGGTTTTGTTGAACAGACTAGAGTTGTGTTTGTGAGACTCAGGGGAAACAACACTCTTATCGGGTTTTGGTGAACAGGTAAGTGGTGGGCTCTTGTCGGGTTTTGATGAGCAGACAAGGGTGGTTGTTGTGAGTGTGAGGGTAAGCAACGTCCTTACCGGGTTTTGGTGAGCAGGAAAGGGTGATACTCTTCCTAGGTTGTGGTGAGCAGATAAGAGTTGTTGCTTATGGGTCTTAGTGGAAGCAACCCTCTTATCGGGTTTTGGTGAACATGTAAAGGTGGTACTCTTGTTGGGTTTTGGTGAACATGCAAGGGTGGTTGCACGTAAGACCTAAGGAAAAGTAGTACTCTTACCGGGTTTTGGTGAACGGGTAAGGGTTGTGGCTCTTGTCGGGTTTTTTTGAGCAGACAAGAGTTGTTTTTTGTAAACCTCAAGGAAGCAATGCTCTTACCGGGTTTTGGTGAACATGTAAGGGTGGGACTCTTGTCAAGTTTTGTTGAACAGACAAGAGTTGTGTTTGTGAGACTCAGGGGAAGCAACACTCTTACCGGGTTTTGGTGAATAGGTAAGTGGTGGGCTCTTGTCGGGTTTTGATGAGCAGGCAAGGGTTGTTGTTTGTGAGTCTCAGGGTAGGCAACACTCTTACCGGGTTTTGGTGAGCAGGTAAGGGTGATACTCTTGTTGGGTTTTGATGAGCAGGCAAGAGTTGTTGCTTATGGGTCTTAGTAGAAGCAGCATTCTTACCGAGTTTTGGTGAGCAGCTAAGAGTGTACTCTTGCTTGGTTTTTTTGGTGAGCAGGCAAGGGTAGTTGCTTATAAGACCTAAGGTAAAGTAATGCTCTTATCGGGTTTTGGCGAGCAGGTAAGGGGTATTAGTTGTCTTTCCCAATGCGTTGGTGCGCAAAGGGTGAGGTTCTTTCCAAGAAGTGTTGGTGCGCAGGGAAAGGAACTTGTGAACTGGAAGTATTAAGAACAGAAAATGTCTTGGTAGAGTGATCAAATGATTTTTCCATTCTTTTGTGTGTTGCCACCTTGGAAAAAAATGATTATTTCCTTACATCTTTCATATTTGTCTACTCTCTATTGTTCTTTCTTTTTCACTAAAATTTAGAAAATCCTATTCTACCTAGATTTATGTGGTGGTCATAACTCTTGTTCAAATCATCCAAAATTAGTGATTCTTAAGTCTAAATTAAAGTTCGTCTTTTACATTATTTTAGAATCACTTCAACTGGAATTCTACATCTCAATATATTGACATCTCTAAATTATTGTCCAAACTGAAATTTCAACCACTTTTCAATTCACATTTTCATTAATTTTTCAAGTTTTTTTAAATGATTCTAATCCTAAAAAACCATAAGTGAGGCCTTACGAATGGGTTCACATCAAATTGTAATACCCATTATCACAACTGCCCATTACAACATTGCAATAAATAATCATTTTTTTTTCTTTCATCAGGATCATCTTAAGTTGACGTGATATTCAGACTAATTCTCTTCCCAACATGCCTTAAGCCAACCGTTATTTTCTTTTATATTTTTTTCTTCGCGAATGTTTTAGCATCAAGCGAGTGCCTTCTTATTCAACTTCTATATTTTCGGAACTTGCTTAACCAAATTAAAGTTTTAAGATTTTAGCTATTTTCTTAAAATAAAACATTTGCCAAACATTTGGAATTTTATCAAACATTCCAGTACTCACTTACGTCAACTTATTTAGTTTTTATTATTGCTGATAAAAAAATTATTAGTTTTTTTTTTATATAATCAATCGCTAACTATTGGTTAAATATTGAGACTAAACAACGTTTTCTATTTATTTTTCGATAAAATATGTTTTTTGTAAGGCCCCCTTTCTATTTTTGCTTCCTTTTAAGGGTTGTTCTACAGTAATGGGCCTAAAGGTCGGCTCATAGGATAAAAGCCTTTCATGTTGCCCTAATCCCACACCCACTTTCACTCTTTCAGAAATCAGCCGTCACCCTTCTACTCCGTGAGAGAGAGAGCTCTGTTAAGGTTCAGCCGCCTTCCGCATCCAGTGGGCTCGAACTAGTTTTTCACTTCTCGTAAGTCTGTTCCAACCCCTACTCGTACTTCCTCCAGTGTTTATTCATGTTTGTTTCAGCTAAGAATCCGTAGTCAGCTCATCATATGATCTGCTCCGTTGTTTTTTTCAGTTCCTAAGTATAACCTAAAGCTATGGTGCCCGTGGTTACTGTTGAGTCCTGTACTAGCATATTCCAGGTACGAGAAGCTAGAACCCTCTGCTTGTTTGGTGTGAGTATGTTATTTTATGTGGTTGGTGATTCTCTTTTGTGTTTACCTGTTGATATGGATGTATGATACAGTGGGATTGTTGCTTGTGGTATGTCTTCGCATCTATTGTAGGTGAAAACAGTGGCGGGCACTGATAAACTCGCCCAAGCGAGCTGGTCTCGCCTAGGCGAGACTAACAGAGGCTCGCCTAAGCCCTTTTTCCATGAATGGTCGCCCAGGCGACCCACTGTGATTCTGAGCGAGCGAGCATCTCGCCCAGGCGAGAGGGGTCTCGCCTAAGCGAGATCCCACGAGTGCTTCTGTTCCCTTCTCGAGCCCTCGTCTAGGCGAAGGGGGAGCTCGCCTGAGCGAGCACGTCTCGCTTGAGCGAAACCCCTCAGCCTGAGCGAGGTGCTGAGCGAGACAACGCTTCGCTTGGGACGTGTGTTTATTTTGGATGATCTGTTTTGATGGGTTGAATTGTGTGTGTGTGTGTGTGTATATATATATATATATATATATATATATATATATATATATATATATATATATATATATATGTTGAGGGGGGGATTCATATGTGATGACGGGTGAGAGTGGCATGATCTTACGTGAATATTACATGAGTGGTTAGATTTGTATGCGATCATAAATCAGGTATGAACAATGATCAACCTTGGTGGTTGGTAATTTTGTGGCATGACATTGACATGAGGGGAGATGTTTCCTTAAGGTTGGTAATACGAGCTGGTACTGATTGACATGTGATATACGGGAGTTGTCTATGGATGTTGGTATAAATCTTCCCTGCATAGTGTATGTGATCATTTTCCTTGCTGATTTATGAGTGTTAGTCTGTGTCAGCGTGTAATTCCTTGGGGTCTCTAGGTGAGACCTCCGGGGCTACGCTTCAGTGGTAGGGACGTAATTCCATGGCCCCTGTTAGTGGGTGTCCATGGTGGTGCCCATCTGTATAACTAGGTAAAGATTCAAGTTAAGGTTGCATCCTGACACTCTAAGGAGCCAGTTAGTCTCACTTAGAGCGGACTGACTCCTGTGGGGAGAGTAGCAGGAGACCTGAAATTCATTAAGGGCTAACCTTGTGGTGAGGGAAATTTGATTCATTGTAACACTTGTAACACATAGCTCGGGGATGAGCAGCTCGGAGATGAGTAGAGGTATCCACCACAAGTGTAGGCATCCGTTGAATCCGACTAAGTTATACGTATCCGGATGAGTCGAGTCGAGTCGAGTCGTAGTGTATTGAATGAAGAGTCATAACATGCGTGGTTGTTATATAGATATGGGATGATGAAAATATATTTGACTGTATGATGAATATGTTGTTGGCTCTAGCTTACCCGTTTTGTTTCATGGTTGTATTGTATGTGGTTGTTCTTCGTGCGATGATCATCAATTTGATTGATGGGAGCAGATGGGCGAAGTTCTCGTGGTCAACAAGGGAATGACGAGTCCGCTGCTTAGCCATCTGGACTGGAGTTATTTTATTCACGATTTTTTTAGGGCTACGATCCCTGTATCGTTTTATGCTTTCATACTCTACACTCTTTGTTAGAATTGTATCTGGTTTATGTTGGCATCGTGGTGTGTCCAGGTTGTAGGGGTTGTGTTAAGGATCCCAAGACTACGCTACTATACTTTTATCGCATGACGTTTCCTTTAATTTCGTTTAATAATTAAATGGGGCGTTACATTTTTCATAAAAACAATTCCGATTTCTGTTTTTAGTATAATAACAAAAAGTTGACTGATTTTCATGCAATAAGTTTACTTTCATTTGGATTTTAACCAATAAGAAAATATTCTTTAACAAATATTTTTATCGATAAAATTGACAAAAGTTACTAAATAAAGTAATTATTTATTTTTTTTATAGAGGTTACAAAAATAAAATAATAAAATATTAATTTTTTTTACCAAATATGATTGTTGATCAAAATTTGTTAAATAAAACTTTTTTAAGTTATCATTTCCGGTATAAATAAATATGAATATGTATCGAACTAAAATTAGTTAACTTTCTATCTTTATACCAAAATTGAAAACTACTAAAACCTCTATGAACAACATTTTATCTTTTTTTCCTTCAAATTTTCCCCTCCCACATACTTAAAACAGTAACGGAAATTTCCTTCGACATGCATTGCGTGTTAGTCCCATGCTGCAATAATTAGAAATTACTATATAAATTGCATTAATCTGTCCCTTTTACTTTTGTGTGACGAATCAGACAAGCGAGTTCCATGAACACATACAAACCAATCTTCAAACATTGAAAAGTTTTGAAACTGATGATGACATGATAACGATGAGACAACATAAGTAAGACAAAACAAAAGATGCAGTTCGTTTTTACAGGTAAGAGATAATATATCAATGGACAAAGGCATTTTCAGCCGATGAAGGCGCAACTTGTTTTGCTTGTTCCTC
>Ga0214545_1011668_pt1 | contig 11992 bp, 5 predicted proteins | sample CNSS4metaG_FD_160064 | JGI IMG/M metagenome (GOLD analysis project Ga0214545, IMG submission 160064) | Root nodule microbial communities from cowpea collected in UCLA plant growth center, Los Angeles, California, USA - CNSS4 | ecosystem: Host-associated > Plants > Roots > Nodule | place: USA... | reverse complement strand
AAACCATGGCAGAGGGTATTAAACTTCTCAAACTGGAATATCTTGTCAAAGGAAATAGGTTGCAAGAGGTCAACTTCTTTGTAAAACAATGAGGCACTGAGGCTTGGCATCAACAATGTTCTGTTCAACATTCTAGCAGTAAGACAGGCCCTTGCAAATGCAATCTTCTGGTTGTTTAATCCCCACACAATCTGAGGAACCACCAAAAACTTATCTTGTCGTATTCCAAAGTCAAAATTCAACAATGGAGTGCGGATATATACAAGGTTGCTCCATTCAATCCCGTCAAATCCAGGGAAAGATGGAAACAACAGCGCTCTAAGAATCAGAACGGTAACAAGCAAAACCATGCATTTGCTCGTTACTGAATTCATTGTGCAGGTGAAGAACTTCGACAACATTTCCATATAAAATAACGATTCACCCTACCATGCAAAGCCTCACCATTTTTTTCTTTAACATAAAAACTCAGATTACTACATCACTTACAAAATTTATCAACATCGGCGCGGAAAAACCATGCCAACAAATTCGATGGTAAAGATCCAATTCTGAAAGACCCCACAATCTGACTCGACTGATGATACAAAAGGAATAACGAGAAAAGCAACAATTTTTCAGCAGAGGGTTCCCCTCCAACGATGAATATCTACAAAAGAACAAAGAAAAACCACAAGAATCAGCTATGAAATTGTGCTGCTACAAAATCGGATTCTGATTATAATATTGAGCGATACAAATTAGAAATTAAATGCATGTGAAAAAGAGATGAGAGACATGTGAATGTTGGTGAGAAAATCATCACAGGTGATACCTCTTCTGCGCTGCCTGTCTCCAGCTCTATCCAGCCTTTTTGAACACCATTTAATCTATTTAATAACATCAACGTTAATATTAATATTAATATTAATGTCAACTTGGACTGCTTTTTTGTGATGTAGATAAATTTAAAAATATTTAACTTTTTGTTAAACAAATAAGTATTTAAAAATGCACAGTCTATAATATATAATATATATAAAATATTCAGTACTCAGCAGTTCAACGGTTTTAATCTCCATCTTATCTTGTTAAACATATCAATGCTTGCTGAAGACACACACCAAGAAATGCGAAAAGCAAAGGAGACACGAGACGAGACACATCGATAAGTGCATGTCCTGTGAAACCATCGATGAAGAAAAACAAACGACATAACAGCGTCTGTGTTGGTTTTTTCACCTAGTTTTGAATCACGACGAAACGACCGTGTTTTAAGGTTGTGGGGTACAGGAGAAAGCATCCCAGAGAAAAAAAAAAGAAAATGGGGTGTGATGAGAGAGACAAAAGGAAGCAGCTTGAATTGAAGCATTGGGAAGAGAGAAGAAAAGACATGAAAAGTTGGTAGGAAGAGACACAGATACAGAGAAGGGAAAAGGCATAAGATAAGGAACAAAATATTTAAAAAATGAAAAGTAAAAGAAGAAGGTTAAGGTGATAGGGAATGAAGTGGACAACTGAGATTGGATGTTGCAGAGGCTATGTTTGCAGCTTTACACACCCAAAAACCCCTGAAACTTTAAAGTTTCTAACCATACCATTTTTTGTTTTCATTTTCAAATAAATAAAAATAATTCTACGGATGAAGCAATTCAATTTTTTTTAAAGAATTTAAAAATTTGTTTGTAATGAGGTTGGGTCAACTAGACGATCCAAATGGATCGGGCTAGCCTAACGATAAAAGTAGGTGTGTTGACCCGACGACCTAGACGGACTTGATGATCAAATGGAGTGGGCGAACCCGACTACTCAAAGGTCGATCAAGCTGGACAACCCACACGGGCGGGGTGGGCCTAATGACCAATATGTGTCGAGCTGACCCGATGATCCAAACGAATCGGGCTGGCCAGACAACACAAACGGATCGGGCAGGCCTGACGACCAAGACGGGCAAAGCAAGCTCAAAGACAAAGACGGGCCGAACTGACCCACACGAGTTGGGCAGGCCAAACGACCTAGAGGTGTTGGACGGGCCTGACAAATCAAACGTGTCGGGCAGGCCCAACGACCTGTACGGGCCTGCCCAACGACCTGTACGGGCCTGACCTACCCAACAACCTAGATGGATTCGATCGGCCCACTGAACCGACAAGTCTGACCGACTTGACGACCTGGACAGGCCTGACCCAGCCCAGCCTATCTAGATCGTCGGATCGTCCCAACCCAAACCGTTTGGGTTTTCCGGCCATCCCTGTTGCCCAACCTGTCTTGGTTTCCTGGTCGGCTCGACTCATCTGGATTGTTAGGTTGAACCAGCTCGATTAGGTCGTCGGGTCGGCCCGGTTCAGCCCATCTAGGTCATCGAGTCCATTTCTAAATTTATCATGAACTCAAAACATAATTAAGTCTAAAATATATCTTGTTAAAATGAAATTTTATCTCACAAAAAAAATAATCATTTAATCCAAACAAGAAATTGAAATGTATGATATTTTAATTTTTTTATCCAAACAAGTTATTCAAAAAATGAAAAAAAAATAATTACAAACAATTCAAATACAATACATTTCAATTTCCTAATATAATTAAAATGTTTTATCCAAACACATGTAACACTTACCTGACTCCGAAAAAGTTTTATTGTAAGATTGATCAACGATGACATTCCATGTTGGTAACATCAAAAAAATAATATTATTTTAATTCGTGAAAATATGGTATGAATAACATGGATAATTATTTTTATTGTGTGTTTGAAAGTTAAATATGTTTTAATCTAAAAAATATATTTTTTTACGATAGTTAAAATTTTTTTTCGATCATATATCATTTGTGTTTACTCTTTATAAAAATAATTAGGTTTCTAAGTAATTTTCAAAGTATTTGTTTTAGTTTCTATAGTCATTTTTTGTTAAAAAATGCTGATGTTGTTGATGATAATACATTATGTTAAACATGTTGGGACAAAACCAAATTTAACTTGTTACCAATCATTAAAACAATAGTATGTATTTGTACGAATCAAAGAAAAAGAAACATACCAAGAGAAAATAATAATGGTTAATTACGTTTTTAGTCCTTAAACTTTGATTTAAAATTGGAATTCATCCATGTCTGAAACTTCGATACATTTTGGTCGCTTAATTTTAGAAATGACTGAATATAGTCTTTTTAACCTAATTATGTTAACTTTTTTTTAAGTGTCGAACGCTTTTTATGTTACTATTGAAGTTATTTTACACTATTTGACACCTTATTGGTTCAATATCTACTGAAAAATGCGTTTATCACCTAAAAAAAAGTTAACATAATTGAGTTAAAAGGATTATATTCATTAATTGTTAAAGTTTATGATCAAAATATATTATTAAAGTTTTGGAATAAGACAAATTCTCATTTTAAATTAAAATTAGGGACTAAAAATATACTTATAATTTATTTATGTACATGAAAATAAAAAGTATTTCGGTGTGAAATTTTTACAGGAAAATATCAAATTGATTAACGTTCTCGCTTTTCAATAAAAGCATTAATGATCTTACTCTTAATTTATCCCAAAATTAATTATAGTGAACAGAAAAGAACGCATTTATGTACATTTATTTCAGTAAAGTTGTTTCAAAAAAGTCCACTTTTCTCGTACTTCTTCCGATTATCAAAAAATAAATACTCAAGACAGAAATAATCTTAAAGACTCTAATTATTTTTATTGTGTGTTTGAAAGTTGAATATGTTTTGCAATATTATAGTCATAATATATATATATATATATATATATATATATATATATATATATATATATATATATATATATTATTTCCATATATTTTTTCACTCTTCTTATATTGAACCATTTTTGGATGAGAAATGTATTTAATTTAAGTTTTATGTTAAATAAGTAAAAAAGTTGAGTAATATATAGAGAAAAAATTTACAAATTTATTATTTTAATATTGAAAACATTTCCAGATTTTTTATATAATTTGAATTCATATTTTCTTAATTGTATATAAATTTTTAAATTTTTAAGATTTTTAAAATAAGAAAATAAAATTAGGCTAAGAATGAATGAGTGAAGTAGGTCAACATTCCACCAATTTGGGTTTTTCATTCTATATTTGATTTGGGCATCTGTGATTGCTCTTGTTAATTTGAGTTGGCTTCAATTTTTCTTTTATTCACAATTATTTCGCTTGCATTTGGTTTGTTGCGAAATATGGTAAAGAAAAAAAAAATACTCAGAAACTGTTTCTCAAACAAGAAACAAATATTTAGTTGAAGAAGTATATGTGAAAGATAGGACTGAAACGTAGGTAATGAAAAATCTTAATTTTTTGGATAGCAACGGATATCGAGGGATAAAATTCATAGATCAATAATTTGATCAGAAGAATTATGTAAAGTAATTTGACTTTATATTCTAATAAAATAAGATAATAAGTTCTCCTTTTATAACATATCTTTTATATATGTTATATATTTTATATCTCATATTTTTATAATTTTTAAAAATTTTAAATATTTATAATATTTCATACTCTAATTATATTATATAATTCCTCATATTTCATATGTAATATAATTTTTAAAATTTGATAAATTCGTATCTCAATTATATTTATATTAAACTTTTAAGAATAAAGTGTGAATTTAAGTGAATATTTATTACGTATATAATTGATATTTTAATATCCAGTTCATAAATAAATGGTTGTTGGTATATTATCTGCTGATATTTCTTATCTTAAAATATTAAAATTAAAATGTATATTTAATTTAATATTTTTTAATTTAATTTTAAAAATTTATAAAATATTTTGATTTTAAATATGGAGATATCAATGTCCGTCCCGGATTAAAATATAAAACCCAATGATAAGTGCGAGAGTGAGAGACGAGTCCAGATTTTCTATTGATTTTTTTGTGTTGTCCTCTTTGCTGAACATTAAAAATACATTGTATTAATATTTAAAATATTTTTTCAATATAGTTATATTTTAAAATGTCAAAATTAATAATAATCAATATATTATAAATACACAAAACAAATCCAGTAAAAATTCCAAATTCTTGAGATACCTACCACTAAAATGAATTCTAACGATTATGATTTATTGGTTTTAAAATGAGTGGATAGAATTCTCTAGAAAACTTCACCCGAGATGACTAATCAAAGGTGTGATGGAACAATCCAAGGTAATGTAAACTTAAAAAATCCTTAATACAATAGACTTATTATATCTGTTTTTATTAACACTTTTATTACATAATTTAATTTATATTTTTATTAAATATCTTAATTAAATATTTTATTATTAACAAGTTATGAAATAATAAATAAAGAACGGTGTCAAATTGTATTTTTCCACTATTCAATTCATATTTTAAATTAATTATGACTATTTTAACATATATTGGATTAATAGAATATTTTAACATATTTACAAAATTTAAAAATGGTCTTTAATCTTAATATTAAAAATAAAGTATATGTTTTAAACTGTAAGTTATATTGATAAAATTAATTTTAGTTTACAATTATAGTAATTTTAAGAAATATTTTGCAATATGTATTTTAAAAATAATATTATTTTCATTTTTATGTTTTGAATTATTATCATTTTAAAAAATAAACCCACTCATAAGTTTACGGATTAGTTTGACTAAGCTCATTTAATCCACTATCTATGTAATCTCAACCAAAATATCAATTTGAATTAAGTTGCAATATTTTGGCGAGACTCAATCGTTTAAAGACCAATTTGACCTGATCAATTTAATGAAAATACTAGTCTTGGACATTTAAAAATAATATGATTAACTCTATGGATATATACATACAAGGGTTTAATTTAATCATTCACAATATTATTAATATATGTGATCAGATCTCTACACAAACAAATCACATGAGCATGATAACAAAATTACACAGGTAATGCCACAAGAACACATTGCTCGAGCATTCCCATCATAAAAAAATAAAATAAAGAAAAAGAACTTATAAACATTACAAGAGTATTTTGTTTGGACTGGCTTCTAGGATTTCTATTTATAAAATGAACATTACATATCATCTAAAGTATTCAAACTATAATTATCATATTCTTCTGTATTTTGGATATTTTCCATGACAAGGTTTGATTAGATGGTACAAATATGCCTTGCGAATAAAAATAAAAAAGTATAATAGAAAAAAGAAGAAAAAGATGATTTGAAGACAGAGTTTATAGATTCGCGCAAAAACTTCACTATTTGAGCGGAAAAGGCGGAATATGCAATACATGTATAAACAGAGAGAAGGTATAAACTTTTTGCACAAGTTGTGGAGGAGTGGACATGAAGTCCTTTAGATAAAGAACATTATGTTTTGTAGGTCAGCATGCAGCGTGTAAAATCCCTGTTCAAATGAAGTGGTTCGTGAAAGTGAGGAAGCATCTTTTGCTTGCTTTGGAGATTGCATCCCAATCCTTGCTTCATGGTATAATCGTCCTCTATAAGCAGCAAGGTCAGCATAATAAACAGGAGGAACTAAAGAAACAGGTTTAGTGCACTTGGCAAAGGTGAAGCACATCTCGTATATGAGCTTCTGTAATTCATCAGATGTAAACTTGTGCTCGTCCCATAAAACATGGTAATGAGTAGGTTTGCTTGTACCTAGGTTTCCATAGTAACTACAAAGGTAGAAGTCAAACTCAAAAGGGTGAATAACTTTTGTGTCCACAACTGTTCCTGGTAAAATATTGCCACTAGAAGATCCATCCCTCCATCCCTCTGGAAAAAATCGAGTTTGATGTCGTTTTTGTGCCACAATAAGAGTGATTGTTGGAAAGTAGTTTACTCTTTGAAATGCTCTCTTCAAATCGAGAAGTTCTTCGTTAAGAACCATGTCAAACTGGTACTCACTCACCCCGTCACGGAAAATAACAATTCTTTCAGGCCTGACTCTGTTCATACTCCTATAGCATGAAACAAGCTCGAGGCAAACATCCCCAAAGCTCAGTATTTTCTCACTTCGATTGTATTGTGGGCATACACGTGCAGCATAACGATTTGCAGCAGGCCAGTTAACAGTGGCGACCACAGCAGCAATTGATGGACTCCTGGTGTCTTGATAACCAGGATGGTTGACATCAGCCCCTAAAAACATCACATGTCCTTCACCCACAAAGTAAGGGAGTCCATTACTGAGCTCCACGTTGCTGCCTCCGAGTTTGGCATTGATCTTGAGAGCCAGATTAGTATAAAATTTGTCCTCTGCTTCATTAGCACCGTTAGACAAGCAGCATTGTGTTACTATCCCAAGTTTGGTCTCAGAAATCCATTTGAGGTACTTGTAACCAGAACTTTTTTTAGACATTACACACAGAAGAAATTGCAGGTGTACTTGGTTATATTTACAAATGTTGTTAATTTTCTCAAGTAACTCGGATAGTAAATCATAACTCGCGAGTATCTTCATTGAAGATTCTTCATACCAAATGGGCTCCTGCATGTATATACCCAATTTCTTGTATTTGCCTATAAGCTTTTGAATGAAATCCTTGCCTCTTAATTTGTACCTAAATGGCCCAAGACTAGTGAAATCAATAATGCCCCAATGCTCAACTGGTTTACCTTCCACCATTGATCTTCCAGCAAGATTCCAGTGACATTTCTCCAGATCCACTGTTAATTTAATGGTCTTCCCATTTGGATCACCTAACTTTAATTCTGGAGGGCCAAGTACACGTCCTACAATAGTTGTCATAGTTGTGTTGACACTCATTCCAAAATTTTGAGTAAAACCACCCCTGCCAAATGAAAACACATTAGACGTGTCTCCTACAAATTAGAAGATGAAGATAGGGTTTCAATTATATAACCACGGATATATTAACAAAAGCATTACAAGGTAACGAATACAAATATATGCAGGTTTGTAGTCATACATGCAAACTAGAACAATTGCTACACAGCTGAGCATCCTGTTGATAATTTCCTGGTTTGAAATTAACCACTGTCACAATATTTAGAAAATTAACTTCAGATGTATTTCATCTGGAATTTAAAACGTAATTTTCCTAATTTCCTGAGGGGTCTAGCATTAGCAGTGTGATTCATGTCACTTAACTACAAGTAGAACGGTCAATTTTATTGTACTTCAAGGAACACTGTCAAAAAATAATATTCTCTCCTGTCTTTCAAAGAAAGCCAAGCCTCTTCATTTTCCTGGTATTAATAGGTTGAATCAAGTGTAAGTGTTTTCCGCTACCAACTAAGGTTTTCCATCCTAGTATTATGTTTCTTGTTTAAACTACCCAAAGAATTCACCAACTTCCACGTTGGCAGTTAGTACCACCAGAGCATATGGACCAAACTTGTTGAGGGTCTTGCACATAGCACCTGGTAGATATTCCATGCTTGGTTGACATGTTTTTCACACAAAGTATGAAGTTAAGGGGATCATTTTCACCTTTTAAAACCCTATGCCTAATCTGCTCTGAATTGTAGAAACAAGTACATGTGACCTAAATCCATCATTGACATCACATGTAACTGTACTGTAACTAAGAATCCAGGAATTTAATAATGCAAGTTCCACATGGCATACACATAAAGAAGAAATGCAATTGGAATAACATTCCCTTACCTGCAAGGTCCATCACTAGACTGCACCATCTTATGTATTGCACACTCCCTCTCGTTTGGGTGAGCTAGTGACATTGTTTTCAATGTATTTGCAGAAATACTACCCAGACGCTCTTTGGGATATCTTTGGCCCTCAACTAGAACACAGAACTCCATGGGTACATAGTTCTTCTTGTCTTTCCCTAAATCTAAACAAGGAATATCTTTGTACATAATTTCCTTGCCATATTTGTCTTTAAAAAAGGTAAGAAGACTAACATCCATTGGGCGATTCCATCCACCGGTATTGTCAATGGGAAAAGTGACATACCTTGTAATCATAGGAGTTAATCTTGAAATAATGTATTTCCGATTGCTTTTACGATGAGTCACGCTGACTTTCAATCCAACAAGTGCGTCCTCAACACATTTCCTAAATTTTTCGAATTCATCCAATTTAAAGTTATCAATACACTCATGCAAGAAATCCAAGACTGGCATTCCCTTCCGAAAAGCCAAAACTGAGTAGTCTACACATAAGGACAGACCCTGAGATGTAGGCTTTAAACTATGCTGAAATCCCCCAACAGCAATTATTCCATGGTGAAGATCCTTCATTACTACAGGAGGATTTGTGGGATAATAGCGTCCTCCTACGGAAACAGTTCGTCTAGCAGGATTCTCTTTCACCACCACATCCATACCTTGTAAAATATCCCTAGGATTGGAGAGGTTATGCCCACTAAGATAGTCCATTAACTTGCAAAGTCTGAGTTTATTAACAAGAGTTAATGTAACAATATACGAAATAATCTTTTCGTCCTCCCCATCAGTGATCTCCACAGTAAAGGTCTCTTCTGGTAACTGTACTGCACTATAAATATTTTTTGCACCGTCATGTGCAGTCATCTCCAAGGGCAACCTCTCAGGATCGTCAGAAAACAGTTTCTCTCGGATCATGGATAGATCAGACTTTGATAATTTCTGAGGCTGACCAAATTTTGAAGAAACCTTAGGCTTGACACCAATACTATAATGCATTATGGTACGCTCTGGATCAAACTTAACAGGGAAGTGATTGACACGGAGTCTGCTAGTTAGAATTGCTATCGTGCCACCATTATCAGGTCTCTGAATAGGTGATATTTTATCCTTTTTATCATGAGTACAAGTTGATGTAGGTAACTGTTTTGATATTTGTAGTTTTTCCAGCTTGGGAACAACAGAATCTGCAAGGAAAACCAATAGCTAAAAGACAACTCAACAGAATAATCAAACAATTTCTAAACACAACATCAACATATGTTATAATTATTACTTAGTACATATTCTTTTTAATTTTGAATTTTGAATTACTATGATTTGCAACTTCAAAAACTTGTTAGAAATTCTTGAGTTTAAAGGCTAATACGAAAGGACTATAATCTTTCCACGACTTCAATGCTAATTTACTTGGCGTCCACTGTAATGAATGATTATAGGGTAAACACTAACACTCCATGGTCAGACCTGACACGAGAGGAAACTTTCGGCAGTTTCTACAATCCCTATTCGCAGTCTTAAAATACGAACACAGAGAGCAAGTAACGAGCGGAACAGAGCACTTCCTCGAACAATGTATATACCTGTAGCCGGAGCAGCTCGCCAAAGGTCGTTAGGGTCACCGCGTCTTTCAACGCCACTGGAGCTCGACGCACTAGGTTTGCGAACACTGTAATTCTGGTCCCACGGAAATGCCGTTGAACTTGTTCTCGATCGTCTCCATTCAGGTTCCCAAACACTAGTACTCGCACTGGCACCGGCACTGGCACTGACACTGACACTCGCACTCGGCTTCGAGCGCCTCCATTCTGGTTGGAGAAGAATTTTCTCTTCGCCGCCACGGTTGGAAGGTTCGGAAGGAGGAGCACTTGGCCTCCGACGACGCCATTCAGGTTGCAGAATGAGGTCCGACTCGGTTCCACTTGGTCGTCGGCATTCTGGCAGTAGATTCGGTTCCTCAGGCGGTTGCGGTGGCGGTGGCGGAATTCCTCTTGCGGTGTTACCGCTTCGTTGGGCTTGGCTACCGCCAGCACCGGTTTCCATTAGTGGAAGGAGTAAGGGTTAGAGGAAGGACAATAGGTGAATGATTCGAAATGCAGGGAGATTATATAGGAATTCACTCCACTCACCAAAATGCCCTGTCGCTTTTCTTCTTTTTCTAAAACCACAGCATTCCTTCAGAAGGCTTGATTCATATATTTATGATTCAACTATATTATAAAAATATATTTAAATTAATATTATTAGCAAAAACACCTCTATTTTAATTTTTATTGTATTAAAAAAATACATAAATTTATTATTTTTATGAGTAACTAATAAAAAAATTGAAAATTAATATAATTTAATATGTATCCATATATAATCTTATTTTTATCCATATATAAAAAATACAACACTTTTCTAGTAGAAAAACTCTTATTTGTATAGTATGCTATGGACCGTAAAGGTAACTTCCTCTGCATAATATTTTGGCTTGGAAGGTAATCATGAATAAGGTGCATACAAAAATAAATATTAGGAAGAGAGGAGTGCACTCAAGTGATGTTTCTTGTGTATTCCGTGAGCTAGAAGAGGAGACTAATACATATTTATTCCTCACTTGTAATATAACAAAAAAAAAATCTGGAACATGTGTAATAGTTGAGTGGAAGTGAGAACGGTGCATCCTAAGTTATGGAAGATTGTAAGATTGTATGAGTTTCAATTGTAAGATGTAGAATAAATATTTACTTTGGTATAATTAAATGCTTGGGTTTGGATGAAGTATAAAATTGTAACGTTAATCTTTTCTTATTCAGACTGGATCCTTTGTCCAGTCTAGTACATTCATTATTTTACTTAGAAATATAACCAGAATCACAAATAAGAAACTGGATAGGGACCAAGAATGCCTATCAGGAAGCATGAAATGTTAGTCAGGTGTTTTGTCCTTTCTCAAGACAACCTAATCATGTCAGGTTTATTTTGGTGCTTGTTTTGCCTGTGCAGGAAATCAAGGAAGAATTTTGTCTCATGCAATCCTTAACATTTTCAAAGGTAACCTTGAAATACTAACAAGATTAGATGCAAAACAAATGTGCAGCAGTAAAAGGATATGGATGACTGAACAACATATTACTGATTTGTTAGAATATGATGCTTGATTACAAACCCAAACTTTGGACCTGATATAGTTTTGTAATCACTCTATATAAAAGTAATTTGATTGTTAAATAAAGAGATAGTTATAAGAGTACTTTGATTACTAAATAGATAGTTGACTCAATATTTTGTTAAGTTTGATTGTATGATATTTATAATAGATAAATGATTTTTTAATAGAATAGCACAACTAAAAAAATTATGTATTTATATATAT
>Ga0214545_1011667_pt1 | contig 11994 bp, 4 predicted proteins | sample CNSS4metaG_FD_160064 | JGI IMG/M metagenome (GOLD analysis project Ga0214545, IMG submission 160064) | Root nodule microbial communities from cowpea collected in UCLA plant growth center, Los Angeles, California, USA - CNSS4 | ecosystem: Host-associated > Plants > Roots > Nodule | place: USA... | reverse complement strand
TATATAAATATATATATATATATATATATATATATATATATATATATATATATATATATATATATATATATATATATATATATATATATATATATATATATATTTTGCTTACATTTCATCAATTAGATTCTTTTTTTTTTCATTTTCTACCAATTAATTTTTTCTTTACAACATGATTCATCAATTAGATTCAATTTTAATCTTAGTTGTAATTTTTCTTTCTACTTTCTATTTATTCTGTGTTGTAATTTTTAAGTTGACATGATTAATGTGATGTAATTTCATTTTCAAGTAACAAACATATTATTGATGACAATTTGTATCTGCAATTTCATTTCAATTTTCTTTTAGGGTTTCTTGATCCCCTCCTAGATCTAAGGATAACTAACTTGGTCAGTTACCTAAGGTTCTCCCTTTCATTTTTTTCCTTTCAAATTTTTTTATATAACAGGATTTAAGATTCTAGTTTTATGTAACAAAAAACACAAAGAGTATTGAATGAGATGCACAAAATTCTTACCTTGCAATTTCTCTCTGTTCTTGCCTTGCGTTTTGTCCCTGTAGCTCCTTAGATTCTCTCTACTTCACGTTCTCCTCCTCTGAGCTTTCTTCTGAAAGCATGAGCCCCTCACGAGACTTTATCTTTGTCACAAAAAAAGAGAGTTTTGGTGCCTCTTTATGGTACCAGACCAGGTTACTAGACTTGGCATCCTTCCGCAACTCTCTATCCACTATTAAGACTATCAAGAAAGCACTTCTTAATAGTCTCTCCTGAAGATCATCGCCAACAAACCTGAAACAAAGCCAGAAAACACCAATCAAAAGACCAACAATTCTGATCTATATCAATTCCTCATACCTACTAGTTCTTATTACCTACATCCCGGAGAAAACCAAAGTTTGGTTCTTATTCCTAATACTTTGAATGATACTAACTATGCATCTTGGAGCAGGAGCATGCAAAGGGCTCTGCTATCCAAGAACAAACTGAAGTTTATCAATGGCAGCATCAAAACTCCTCTCCCTGGTGACTCTACCTACGAAGCAAGGGAAAGGTACAATGTGATGATTCTTTCATGGATCATAAGGTCTCTTGCAACAGACATTGCAGAGAGTGTGTTGTACATAGACTCTGCCAAAGAGTGATGAGATGAATTGAAGGAGAGATTTTCTCAAGGAGACTATTTTGAAATTTATGACCTTTTACAAGAGATTCACTCCATCAAACAAGGAGAAAGGAGTATATCACATTTCTTTACAAAATTAAAGAAATTATGGGAAGAATTATAATTCTTGCAACCCATACCAACCTGCACCTATGGTAAACCCTGTGAGTGTGATCTTTCTAAGTCTTTCTTAAGGCAAAGAGAAACTAAACATGTTACTTGTTTTCTAAAGGGCTTGAATGATAATTACAATAATGTTAGAACTCAGATTTTGTTAATGGAGCTTTTACCTAGCATAAAAAAAGTATTTTCTTTGATAATGCAACAAGAAAGGAAAAATGGTGGTTCTGGAAATTTGAGTAATGAAAACAAAGTGTTGTTAAACACAACAAAATAAGGATATAGAGCTCAAGAACAAGGACCTTGGAAAGGCCAAAGAAGAGGTCTTGGCTCTTGTGCACAAGGGAGAGGAAGAGGGAGAAATCCCAACCAAGGAAAGCAGTGTACCTACTGCCACAAAATGAATCACACTACAGAAGAGTGTTATTCCAAACATGGATATCCTCTATGGTAGAAACAGAGAAGTGATCAAGAGAAAGGATCTTACAATGAAAAAAAATGGAGGTTCTCAACAAGTTTACAACCTCAACCTTAATTCTGAAACTCAAAGACCTGCTAATCAGGTCTTGAAGGAAGATACTAATGGAACCTCTCTAAGTGATGATCAGATTCAAAGATTGCTAAAACTCCTTGATGAGAAAATTGATTCAAAGCATGTTGTTAGCCTAGTCCAAGGCACAAGCAGCAACTTTTCTACTCATAAACTCTAACAAGGTAAACTTTGGATTCTTGATACAAGGGCATCTGATCATGTGACTTATGATCTAAACCATTTTTCCAGTTTCTATAGAATTAAACTCATTACTGTAAAATTACCAAATAACTCTATTGTCACAACTGAGTTTGCTGGAACTAAACATTTTTCATATTCTTTTATTATTTTCAATGTTCTTTACATTCCATAATTTTCTTTCAACCTAATTTATGTTCAAGCTCTTATTAAAGATATGGATTGCAAGCTAATTTTTTCTCTAAGCATTGTCAAATTCAGAACAATTTTTCATCGAAGATGATTGGGCATGCTAGGATGATGGAATGGTTGTACTACCATGATGAAAATGCTTTCATCCTACATGACCATGTTTGTATTAATTTTGTTTTGAGTTGTTCAAAAAAGGATGTTAATATCTGGCATTATAGACTTGGACATCTATGTGAGAATGTTCTCAAGCAAATTTGTGAAACCTTTCCTTATGTTCACGACTCTTGTAAAGACATTTGTGAAATTTATCATTACTCTAAATAACATAAATTGCCTTTTCCTCATAGTACTTCATCTTCTGATAATTCTTTTGATCTTATTCATGTTGACATATGTGGTCTTATCTCTATTCCCTTTGTACATGGTCATAAATACTTCCTAACTATTGTTGATGATTATTCTAGACATACTTAGGTGTTCCTTATGCATTCTAAGGGAGAAACTAGAAATCTTTTACTCAATTTCATCATTTATGTTAAAAATCAATTCAACAAACTTATTAAGAGCATTAGATCTGATAATGCCTAGAATTTGAATATGTTTATTTGTATGATAGTTATGGGCATCACACATCAAAAAAAGTTGTGTTGGAACCCCATAACATAACTTTGTGTTGAGAGGAAACACCAACACATTCTAAATGTGGCTAGGAGCTTACTTTTCCAATCAAATCTTTCTAAATGCTATTGGTCCTATGTTATTAACCGTGTTGTCCATTTGATAAACAAAATGTCTTCGCTGTTTTGAAAAATAAATATCCCTATGAAATGCTAAATCTAAAGCCTCCCACATATCTTAATTTGAAAACTTTTGATTGTTTGTTCTTTGCCTCTACCTTTGATTTTAATATAAATAAGCTTGACCCTAGAGCAAAAAAGTGTGTTTTCATTGGTTTTAAAAACTACTTATCCTATTGATTCTGTTATTTCTTATAATAGCCTATCCAAAGATCACTTAAATTACACTATTGCCATTACTGCCAACCATGAAACTCAATCCTACATTGAATCCAGTAAAAAAGTAAATGGATTGATGCTATAAATAAAGAGATACAAGCCTTAGAAAACAACAAGACCTAGTATCTCACTAATATGCCTACTGGAAAACGACCTATAGGGTGTAAATGGGTTTTCAAGATCAAATATAATGTTGATGGCATTATAGAAAGGCATAAGGCTAGATTAGTTTCTAAGGATACTCCCAACTCAAACGAATAGATTATTTTGATACCTTTTCACCTGTTGCTAAAGTAACCACTGTGAGAATCATCCTAGCCCTTGCAATTGCTAAAGATTGGCACTTACATCAACTTGATATTGATAATGCTTCCTACATGGAGACCTAAATGAAGAAGTCTACATGACACCTCCACCTGGGCTAAGTATTCCTAAACAAGGACAAGTTTGTCGCCTAACTAAGTCTCTATATGGGCTTAAATAAGTAAGCCGACAATGGTTTGCAAAACTATCTTCCTTTCTTCTATACCTTGGGTTTACTCAATCCAAATTTGACTATTCTTTATTTACTCATAAAACTACTAGTACTTTCATTGCTCTTCTTGTGTAGTAGATGATGCTATTCTGGCTGGAAACTCCATGGACATCATCAACAAAACCAAAACTCTCCAACATTAAACTTTCAGAATTAAAGACTTAGCAAAGCTAAAATACTTCCTATATTTTAAGGTTGCCAGAACAAAGAAAGGGATTCATTTATGCCAGAGGAAATATGCCATGGACATATTGGATGAGGTTGGAATGCTCAACAACAAACCTTGTCAAACCCCTTTGATGAATAACATAAAAAGTCTTTTCGATTTTTGACAGGCCCACACACAATGTTGACTCATATAGGCACCTAATAGGGAAGCTCCTCTACCTTCCTAACTCTAGACCAGATATTAATTACTATGTTCACTTACTTAGCCAATTTGTGCAGGCCCCTACTGTGCAGCATCAGTAAGCCACTCAACACACTCTAAGATACATAAAGGCTGACCGTGGTCGTGGATTATTCTTTTCTAAGGATAATGACATTCAAATTAAAGGGTTTAGTGACTCTGACTAGGCCACCTGTCCTGAAACCAGACGTAGCATCACTGGTTACTTTATTTTCCTTGGAAATTCTCTAATCTCATGGAAATCTAAGAAACATAGCATTATTTCTAGATCTTCTTCAGAGGTTAAGTACAGAGCTCTAGCTACTACTACCTGTGAAATCCAATGGATCAACTATCTTCTTTAAGATCTGCACATCCAAACAAGCCACTCAGCGATCCTTTACTATGATAACCAATCGACTAGGCACATTGCTCAAAATCCTTCTTTTTAAAAGTGAACAAAACACATAGACATTGTGTAACATCTCAAAATTTGTACCACAGTGTTTTCGGTGTGTCAATACCTAAAAGTTTATGATACATTATTTTTCATAGGTATTGTGACTAGTATAATAAATGTTGAACATATGATATAAAAATTATAATTATTCAAGAAATCAAAATTTAAGTGTTTACAATTAAAATAATAAAAATATTACTACAAAATAATATACTTCAATAATAAAATAAGTTATAATACTTATAACATCATAGCTACATTTCAGTTTCCTAAAAACATATGTTTTGCCTTTATTATAATAATAATATAATAATAATAATATTTATAGTCTTTTCCAAATTGAACCTTTATGATATATGTATAGACACTTTATATATTATGATAAGGTAAACTTAAGAATTTTTTTTAGATTGAATCTCCACCATCACGTCACAATTCATGTACATGCACTATCAAAATGGCAAATCACAATTAATGCCACGATAGGTTAATATTAACATCAGATTGGATAAACAAAAAAAAAATCTTGATAGGCCAATCTTTAACAAACTAAACTAAACCAAGGAAGAATTGAAACAAAAACGAGATTGTGCAATTTAAACTAAGTGTAATCATTACAAAATGTAGTATAAATATGGATGAAGTGAATCAAAGGGGGGAAAGAAAGAGAGATAGTGAAGAGCAAAAAAAGAAAGAGCGGGAGGAGAAGTAGAGAGTCTTTGCAAGTGTGAGAAAAGAAAGAGAAGAAAAATAAAATACAAAGATCATCTTCAAAAGTATATCTTCCATAGCTAAGGTAAGGGAAAGAGACATCTATCATTTTATCCTTTTACTTTGATTATTTTTTATCTATTCATAATTATTTTTATCTCTATATTTACCCTAAGTTTGGTGTCCCTAACCTCATTCTAATTTATATTTAGTTCTCATTCCTATTTATTTATTTATATTCATCCCTAGTTGTGCACTCATCCTATTTATTCAATTTATATTTACTCTCATTTACTTATTTATATTTATCTCCAGTTACGTACTGGTCCTTTTTATTTATTTATATTTATTATTATCCATTGATCCTATTTATTTATTTATTTATTTATATAATTATATGGTTTAATATTGAAATAAAATTTATGATAAATAAAGATTTCATTATTGTAGTTGGAGGTATGACCTTGGGGATTTAAACGAGTTAGTATTACTCAAGATGAGATGTTCTTGAGTTACTTTGTTGGCCATGAGCTCATTTATCCTAACTAGTCACTACAAAATTAATCAATATCTTTATAAAGTATAATAAAATCCAGTTTTATGGACTTGGGAGAATTTTCATTTCGTTTTATCTTATTATGATATACTGTATTTTTTTATGTGATATTTGTCTCACTTCCCTATTTTTTTTATTGTGTGTAAAAAACAAAATTTTATAACTTTAACATAGATGGCTGCTCCCAACATGCCTGATCCCTTCTTCGCCGACATTGTGGTTGTTTTTCCGGGAAATGCATGGCAAACCAATGCAGTAAATGATTGTGTAACATTTCAGGGAACGGGAAACTCTACCATTACTTTTCTCTCTGCTCCAAACGCACTCATTGTCATCGAAGGACAAGTCAGAGTTACCTTCTATTTACCCTCAACAGTCCAAGTGAACCCTATCCATAACCTTTTCCCTCCACATGTTTGATAACTCGTATATGAGGGGAAAACTGTAAATAAATAACACTTCTTCCTCTTCTAGTGTAGGAGATATAAGATGTACTAAACAATATAGATATAAGATGCATACAATATTGTAAATATATATATATATATATATATGGGAATATTTTAAGTATGATTTTGCCTTTAAATTTTATAAGTATATTATAATACTATTAATTAAAAAAAATTATCGTCACACATCAACTATCATGTGGTTCAAGAATGCCTCCAAATCAATCTCTTCTGCCTCCTTCTGATTTGCTCCAACGAACAACTTGTAGATATCTTTACGACGGCCTTTCACCGCACCAACTTTAAGGCAAACATCAACAAGCTCAGGATGTTGAGTATTTACCATCCAACTTGAGGGAAGGGTATTAAAACCCTAAATCCTTTTAGGATTTCCTGATCCCTATACTAGATATAAGGTTCCCCCTTTCCTTTTCCCCTCTCAAGTTTGTTTATATAACAAGATTTAAGATCCCAGTTTTCTGTAACAAAAAAGACAGAGAGTATTGAATGAGATGTACAAATTCTTACCTTGCAATTTCTCTTTATTCTTGCCTTGCGTTTTGTCCTTGCACCTTCATATAGATTCTCTCTACTTCACGTTCTCCTCCTCTGAGCTTTCCTCTGGAAGCATGAGCCCCTCGCAAGACTTTATCTCTGTCACAAAAGAGAGTTTTGGTGCCTCTTTATTTACATCTTTATTTACATTTGTTGAATTGTTAGGTTTTATAACTTTTAAGTATTTCAGTTGTTAATGCTTTCATTGAATTTTGATTTCTCCATTTTAATGAGTTTTTGTTTTCAGTATTAGTCTCCAGAAGTGCATAATGTTATTAATAAAGGCAGTCAAGTTTACTTTTATTCTTTTTATCTTTTAGTTTTTAGTTCTTGATTAAGATCTTATTATTTTGAAATTGCAAACTGATTGGTCTATATTTTCTTTATAAAACAAAAAAGTCATATTTGATTTCATTACAATACAAGAATGAAGAGAACTTGTCCATGGTTCATGTACTTGATGTTTTAACACTTTTTAATTTCAGTTTCTTACTCAACTTTTTTACTGATTTCGCAATCATTTTTCATTTACAAACAATGCTTAGTGTTCAATTTTTATATGTGCAGGTCAATTCAAGTTTCCATTGCATTTTACTTTTGATTTTACAATTTGCCAGATTTGACAAGTAATTAAGTTTTTTTCTAATTTCTAGTTATTTTAGTTTAGTTTTATTTTACCTTTACAATTCCATTTATGCTTCTTCCAATTTCTTTTACTAATTTAAATTTAGCTTCTACAAATATCCATTTTCAATTTCTATTTCTAGTTGTTTTTGTTTTTAGCTTCTTTTAATTCTACATTTAAATTTCATACAACGACATTTTAAGTCTGGTCTACATTTCTTGCCAATTTCAATCAATTTTTACAATTCGACCCCCTAATCTTTAGTTTGTTCAAAAAGAAATTATTCAATGGATTCAATTCACATGTATTTCTTTGAATTCTTTGAATCATTTTAATTCATGTGTATTCAATAGGTTAACCCCCTAGGTTAACCTCTATATTGCTTTTATAAGTGGGACTTAGTTTTGTTTGAGACCAGCTACAACAATGATTATCATTCAGGTACAAGAGATGAGGTATATTGAAGGGAATGACTTCTATTGGACGAAAAATCACAACCTTAGACAATTTTGTGACTTGGTCATTTGCTCCATTCTTATGCAAAATAACCTTGAAGTAGACCTATTGTTAGATCTTTGCCTCGTTGGTTAGTAGATTATACACAGTAAGTACATTCCCCGAATTTTATGAGAACTTGTTACCTTATAGGATTTTTTTCACCAATAAAATACTAGTACAATACATGTTTAATTAATAAATTTAGCAATAGTCTTCATATTTGCGGCCAGGACATTATCAACTTGGATTCATTGTTCCACCTCCCGACTAGACAAGTGTGATTCTTTAACATACGAATCAGTTTGAGATAGATGTTAGTGTTCTCTCCTTTAAAGAAGTTCAAAATGGCACAATGTGCAAATGAAACAGTGAAACCAATAACTACATGGGTTTGTCACCAATCATTTTAATCATAACTTCATGAACACCAAGAGTTACATGGGAATCATGGCTAAAGGAGGAGAAGAAGATTAATTTGTAAAGAACGTTTAAGCGATAAGTTAATTTTGTCAAGTCTTTTAAAGGCTTGAAAGTGTAATGTGAAATGATCTTGAAACTATAGAGAGAAACATGTGACACATTAGGTTTTTTAGAGATATTAACTAGTCATTACTTACCTTTTTTCCCAAGACTTAGACGTACCCTTTAATTATAAGTTTTAGACAAAGTAAGATATGTAATAAATGTGATATAACTAAACGTGTTTATTTAAAATTTTCATACGCTTATATGATTATGACATATAAGTAATCTTACGATTATGTGTTAAATTTACTTATCATATAATCATGAGTATGCATTAGGAGATAAAGGGTGAATGTTTATTTTATTTTTTATATTTGTTGTTTTCTTCATGCTTCTTATATTGTTTATTTAGACAAAATGTGTTTGTATGCCTGTTAATATTCTTCACTTGTCTGCCTTAACAATATGTTGTTCAAAAGTAAAAGATTTTGATTTGATAATTTCTTATCAAGCCTTTTCTTTCTATAGTTCTTGCAATAATTCAATCCATTATTTTCTTGGAATCATAACACACATATGCACACACATTGTATGTGTAGTGACAGAGCTTTTATAGGGTAGAGCGGAGCCATAGCCCCCTATTTTTTTTTTTAAATTTATATATTGAATTTTTAGTATTTTTTTTGAAAATTTTAAATTATATGTATATATATTGAAAATTAAATTACGTATTTCTATTTTTTTTTCAGGTTTAATTATATTTTAAGTCATTGATAAATTTGAAAACTTTCAATTGAGTTTGTGATAAATTTTTTGTGCTCTATTAAGTACTCATTAAATTTAACTTTTTCAATTAAGTCTCCAATATTAACTTTTTTTGTTAATGGGGTGATTTATTGAGTACTCAATCAATTTTATTTTTCATTTGAGACTTTAAGGTTAACTTTCTTTGTTAATGGGGAGTGATCTGGCTGTGGAGGAGCTGACGTTATTATTATTATTATTTTATCATATCATAATTATATAATTATGTAATTTTACATTAAAATTATTAAATTATTAAATTATAAAAATATAAAATCATACAGTTGTAAAATTAAAAATTATATTATAGAATTACAAAATTTTAAAATAATAAAATGACATGTGACGATAATCGAGCAAGTGAAATGACAATATAATAATCAAGTTACTCAATAAATCACAAAAATTTATCAGGATTCAATCAAAAGTTTTCAAATTTAACAGAGACTTAAAACATAATTAAAAACATAATTAAGCCTTCCTTTAGTGAAACACAACATTTAATGTTAATAAATATTAAAATATAAAATCAAATATAATAAAGAATAAAAATATCTATTAAGATATTTTTTTTACATCGTCTCTTGAGTTTTTCACATATTATACCCATCTCTTAATTTCACCTATTTCTTTCTTTTTATTTTTGAAGAAAAAAAAAAGGTTAAAAACAAACTCAATATTTTTGTTGTCATTTCATATGATCTCTTCAATTTTTGAAGAAATAAAAACTCTTTTTTTGTTTCATTTGCTAATGAAATATTAATTTAATATAGTTAACATTATTATTTTTATCTCATGAGCCTTTGTATGTTCACTTTTTATTAGTATATAAGAAAAAATAATGTTTTATGTGTTTTTTCATAACCAATTTTCAATTGTGATTTCATTAGCATAGTTTTCTTTTATTAGGTATATCTTTGAATTTTCCATTAAATTATGATAAACTATTTTTGAATTTCAAACTTAAAAAAAGAATAGGTCGGTTGATTGATTGATGAAGAATAAAAAAAATAGTGAAAATAAAAACAAATTCAAATTTTGTACATATACTAAAACATCATATTAATCGTCTAATTGTCCAATTAGAAGAGTCATTTTCTTAAGGTTCAAAAAATTACAGGTGGTAGATAAGGTTGATATTAATTTTGTACAGGAGAGCGTATTCAAATATGGGAACATCCAATGAGTAAAAAAGATGAAATTAGGAGAGTGTATTTAAAATGATGTTCATATAAAAAATAACTTTATAAATTTTGAATATATTAATTTGACTCATTCAAAATTATTGGTCAAGATTCGTCAGTGTGCATGTGTATGCACGTTATTTTAATATCTTTTTCTAATATTATAAGTTTTAGTATATTCATAAGAACAAATAAAAAAAATTATTCTTGACCTAGAAATTATATGAAATTTTGTTAGTATTTGATTAAATTGGTAAATTTTATTGCATTTTTATAACAAATATATCGTAATAATCCATTAATATTTTAAGATTTAATATTATTTATTAAAAGAAAAACTCTATGTAAAAGTTGCGTAGTCAAAAGAATACATGCTTAGATGAAAAGAAACTAAACTATTCAAGTGTAACCAAAAAATGAACTATCAAGATGCGGATTAAATGCTAATTAGAATTTAATCTTAATTATCAATTCAGATTTTTAATTCCTAATCTCGTTTAAGATGCAGACTTTTATTCTTTCCTTTTTCCTTCTAATTTTATTTGCTTATATATTTAATTAAAAAATAAGCGTCCTTATTTAACACTAATGGCTTGTTGACGCGAAGTCATGGTGTTTTTCTTCTATTATAAAATATAGACGCTACGTACGAGGCATATCAGAATCAGACACAATCACGTTTTAGATTTTATGTTTTCTAGGTATTTTCAAGACATTAGTCAAACAATTATTAATAAAAATGTTAAAGACACATAATAAAAGTTCTATTTATATATTATAAAATAGACAATACATACTAACAATGTCAAGTTTTATTATTTTATTACTCAATCACATGGATGGTGAATTTATAAATTTTGTAATAACTATTTTAAGAGCTTCTAACTTTCTTCTGACAACGTATTCAATCTATATTTTTTTTAATATTTCTTGTATCAGATAAATTAAAGATAATTTTTAAAAATTATTTTTATAATTTTTAAATTTCAGCAATTTAATAATAAAGATTAAATGTGTTTTTTCTCCTTATATTTCAACAATTTTAACAATTTTTATTTTAATATTAATTAAAATATTATCATAAAACGCGTTTAAAACATATTTTATATATATATATATATATATATATATATAATATGAGCGTTTCATCTTCCACTATTATTCGAGATTTAGAATCATTTATCTCACCTATCAAACATCTTGTTTAAATAACATGATCATGGTAAAACAAACAAATGATGGATTTATGGTAAGGTAATGATAAAAAAATAATAACCCTTAAATAATGCACATAAAACATAATCACATCATTTTTATGCACAATTAACACATCATATATATTAAGTAATACACAATCAAAATATCTTTTAGAAGACATGGTTGTTATGCTCGAACATAGAAACTAACACTTGTCACTAGTGCAAAATTGTATTTTTACCTCGCCTTATAGGCCTCGGTTGGCAAGAAACCGAAGCCTATAATGGCGCGGTGGCAATTTTGCAATTAGAAGCAACTTTTATGCCTCGGTTCACCTAAAACC
>Ga0214545_1011666_pt1 | contig 11994 bp, 6 predicted proteins | sample CNSS4metaG_FD_160064 | JGI IMG/M metagenome (GOLD analysis project Ga0214545, IMG submission 160064) | Root nodule microbial communities from cowpea collected in UCLA plant growth center, Los Angeles, California, USA - CNSS4 | ecosystem: Host-associated > Plants > Roots > Nodule | place: USA... | reverse complement strand
CAACTTAGGGAATCAAAAATAGCAAACACAAATGAAAGGGATGAAGGATTAGTGAACTTCCTTTCTAAACATGCTTAGTCTTCTTAAGCATTTGTCTCCATCCTTGGTTGGGGTCAATCCTTCATCAAGAAGCCTGTCATCCTTTGTGTGATTCAAAGGAGGTGTTCATTGCTTGTGTGATTCAAGGAAGGTGTTTTCATCCCTTATGGATTTCAAGGGAGGTATCTTCATCTCTTGTGTGATTCAAGAGAGGTGTTTTCTAAACTTAATCTTTCTTATCATTGATTGTAAGTTTGGTTTATTTTAGTGACTGAGTTAATCTCATTTTCGAGAGATTAACAACTAGACATAGAGTCCTTTGATCTAAATCAGTATAAATACTTTGTGCAATTTCCTGTTCTCTACTCTCTTTATTTTATTGTGTTTATTAAAATAAAGGAAAAAATTTTAATTGATCTTTGATATTAAAAGGAAAAATTTTAAAAGCACAAATTTTATTAAGAACCCAATTCACCCTCCTCTTGATTTTTGTTCAAACGCTAATCATTCCGCTACACGTTTTCAACACTGAAAGTCAAAATATATTATCAGAAGTCATCTTCCGAAAGTCAAAATATATTACTGGAAGTCAACTTCTAGAAGTCAAAATATTATTTTTAATACATTATATAAAAAATTTTATATATATATATATATATATATATATATATTATATATAATTTTACTTTTTAAATATATATTAAGAATACTTAAGAAATAAAATAAATTAAAAATACTTAAACTTTATATTAAAAAAAATATTAATTCTGTTTTTACTATTTATAATTTTATTTAAAGTTTATGTTTTTTAAATTTTAAATTTTAAATGTTTTTTTATTTTATTGATTTTTTATGTTTTCATATTTCTTAATATATATTTGAAAAATAAAATAAAATATTAATATCTATATATATAAAATTTAATTTTTATTTAATATATTGAAAAATAAATATAAATATAAAATAAATAAAACAAAAATATTATTAAACTTTAAATAAAAAAACAAAAAATGAAAAATATATTTTATTTCTATTTAATTGTATTTAATGTTTAATTTCTTTAAAATTTTAATTATTGTTTTAGTTTATAATTTTATGCTTTATTAATTTGTTTAATATATAATTTAGAAATAAATAATTAATATATATATATATATCTATATATATATATATATATATTATTCAAAATATTAAAATATTACATTTTCAAATAAAATAAATTTAAAAAATCCGATTGTATATATATATACATTATTATTTCTTTTATTTTTTAATTTGCTTTTTATTTTTTATTTTTATACTTTTATTTTTAACATTTTAAAAACTTTTTTACATTTTATTTTTTTATTTTTTTTTATATATATATATATTAAAAAATTAATATATTTTTATTTAATTTATTTTAAAATATTATATTTTAATATATTATATAAAAAATAAAATATATATATATATATATATATATATATATATATATATATATTGCCTTCTCAAAGTCGACTTCTGATAATACAAGGAAAATGATAGTTTGAAAAAAAAAATTGATAAATTTTGAGAAGTTTCCTTAATAAGTAAAAAAAAAATACTATTTTATTATGTTATTTTGATTTAAAAATTAAAGTTTAATCTATTTAATTTTATTAATAAAAACTTTGTTAAGTTTGTAGAAACGCAAGTATGCTGGCCTGAGGTGATTTAAATGTGGGAAAAAGGGTTATGGACTAAAGGCACTTGGCATTATTGCTAAAGGCTAGTTTCCTATTGAATATGTTAGAGAGGGCAATTTTTAGATCCTTTTTATTATCCCTATAGTAATTTAGCAGTTTTACTTATTATTTTGTTATGATACATGATCCATTGACTGTTGAGGATGATTATTAATTTTTGTGATCATATTTATGCTTTGGTTCCTTATTTTAGCTGAAGTTTTTGGAGAAGAAATATTTAATATTACCTTTTATGAAGTTATATTTGCAGTTATGTTAAATTGGTCTCACAAAACTCTTCTCTTTTCGTTTCATTCCCCCTAATCATTCTTTTTGCTGAGGTTTAGTTTAATTACCACCATGTTCATATAGTCTATGGTCGTATGGGGGATAAAGAATAGCTTATGTCTCGGAATCAACTTAATTTTCTCGTTAATGGAGGAGTAAGAAGATTGAATGGATTCTATAATTAATGGATTGTGTTGTATCTTATAGTGTTGGAATTTGCACTATTATTCTTCTTTTGGAGCATTTATGCACTTTATGTTATATATGCAAAGGTGATGAACAATGTGTGCACATAATTCACTTTTAGGAACTTAAATATCTAATATATGGTCCAAAAAGGTGCTTGATATGCAAACGTATGAGGCACGACAAAGAGAATATGCTTTGAAGGGTCATCGACATTTCTATTTTATGACCTTGAATGACAGTGAGGTATGAGTTTAACCTGCATATTTGTATTTTAGCAAAGTAAAATTTAATTGTGGTTGGGTTGGAAGTGCAATGGATTTGTTCATGATAGCACGTTACACAAACAATTGTTTACATGAATAGATAGTTAGTAGATGTCATTTAACTTCTCTTATAATATATTCCTATTCACTTACTGTGGAAATTACCTTCTCATCATTTCCTTCAAAGAAAAATTAAAAGTGGAAGAAAGCTATTTTGTTGGAATAAAATTATTTTTCATTACATGTCCTGATCTTCTAGGTGCTGTGGGACTTAAGAAGAGCACATCATCCATATTGCCTTCCCCTAAGAAATATAGAGAATTAGGAAATCCAGAAATCATCTCATTGTGAAAACCACACCTTTGAAGGGAAACTTCCTCTACTATGCTATAATTGATTGTGAAACGTATCTTGTTTGGAATAATTTAATGTTTGTGGTAAGTTAAATGAATATTTTGTTTTACCTCCGCCAACAATTTGATTAGGATTCCACCAATTGAAATAGAGAAGGTTAAATTATGATTATATTTCTTGGCTTAAAATGGAGCATAAAAAGGAGAAAGATCTCTCCTAAAGCCTCTTTTATTATTCAACACTTGCTCAACTCTCAAATGCAAACAAGTAACACTGTAGAATGATTCCTCTTACCCTTTTATTCTTCTATTTAGTTATCTAGATAATGCTGCTAACTAGGTCTGTTCTTAAGAAGAAACTTTTTTTTTTTCGAAGAAAATGTCTTTGACCCATCTGTAATAATATAACTTGTGTGAATGGTAACTTTTGGGTAGGGATACAAATTCTTATTTCTATCATTTACGAATATTGGATGTATCATTAAGGAAAGTAGGTTGTTATACTCTATGATTTTATTTTATAAGTTTGTGGATTGTGTACTTTTGGTGGACTTTAAATTGTCATTTCCATTTACTTTTATGTTTGATTCTCATGTGTATAATATGGACCTTATGGAAAACCAAATGCTGAAAAATATTTAAGTTTCTCTAGTTTACCCTTTCTGTATGGACGTTAGTTACTTGTATTAGTTTCTTTGGTTCACTTTTCTACATTATGTTTATTCTTTTCATTTATCTATATTTTCTTGAATTATTTCTTATTTATTTACATTGTGTTTATTTTATTTTTCCTCTAAATGAGATACATCCTTGGAGATGAATCCAACATAAAAAGAATCCAACATCTTTTAACAATTGAATGTGATTTTTGTTTGGGCTAATTTGTACATGCCCTTTATGTATACAACAAGGAGTGAGAGTACCTAGGAAACAAGCAAACTCTAGCTGGGATTCTCACAATGACCACTTGGGAAGTTCATCCACTATGGCACCACTACACAATCCCCTCTAATTTTAAGTTACACAGACCCGGGTATAGGGCCCACTCATGATATGCACAATGTGTGTGTGTGGAGAGAGAATGGTGCATACCATAACCCCCACATGCAAAACAGCAAAATAAAATAAAATTCCCAAGCAGATATGTAACAAAATAAGCAAAACAATTCACAAGCAATTATTTCAAGAGACAAATATATACACATGCAAATAAAGACAATAATAAACAAATAAGAAGAAAGAGAAAAGAAAACATAAGGAAAAACCACATTCAGTTTGCATATCTAATTAATGGCTTGACTCTCTAGCGTCCCTAGTGGAGTTGCCAGCTGTCGCAACCGGAATCGCGACGGGATGGCAAACCAAAAAAGAAAACAAGTTTGAAAAGAGATTTGGAGTCGCCACCATAGTTATTTTGGAAAACTATGGAAAACCATAAAGATAAGACAAGTCTACGAAAAACTAGATTTTGGATCCGGGAGTCGGTTACGCGCAGGGAAGGTGTTAGCATCCTACAGCGCCCGCTTGAGGGCGGTACCTTTAATTAAAAATGCAAAGTTGATGTGGTTTTCAAAATGTTAATTTCCCCACAAATAATAAGACTAAACTGCTAAAAAGAAACAAAAATATTTTTTTTAATTTTTTGGGCCCGACAAGGATTGGCCTTGGTCCTACGTATTCTCATTAAAGATGAGAAATCAGGGTTACGTAGTTCTTTAAAAGATATTTGAAAAACAATTGAGAAAAAGATTTGATTTTTTAGAGGTGAACCTGACAAGGACTGGCCTTACTCCTACGTATCTCACGGTAGAGAATCAAGGACACGTAGTTCTTAAAAAGATATCTTGTTTAAAAACGTTGATGTTTTTATATTTTGAAATTTTATATAGTTTTTTTGGTGTTTTTGAATTATTTGAAAACATGTGTCATATGATGCAAGCGATCGGACAAACACTAAAATATAAAGAAAACTATTTTTGGCATTATGAAAATGAGTGTCACACGGTGCGGACGACCGAACAGACACAATAAAGCAAAAGAGAACATTTTTCTTTTAGATTTTTCTATTTTTTCTTTGTCATTTTTATAATTTAAAACATTTTTGTTTTCTCTATTTTTTGAGAAAAAAAATAGATAAATAAAAAAAAAAGGATAAAAGAAAATTTAATAACAAAAAGGACAAAAGTGAAAGAAAGCAAAGAAAAATAATAATAATAATAGGGTTCATGAGTAATGTGTGAGGTGCATGAAGTAAACATAAAACACAGGCTCAAAACAAGATAAACATAAACAGGGGTGCAAGGTTATCAATTATGTTGGTGCACGAAGTAAAACATGAAACAAGGGTGGCAGTGGTGCGAGGTTAGTAAATATCAGGGGTACTCGCAGATAAAATTAAAACAGGGGTGCGAGGTAAAGGAAAAAGGGGGTGCGCAGAGTAAAGCATGAAACAAGTGTGGCAGGGGTGCGAGGTTAGTAAATATCAGGGGTACGCACATCAAAAATTAAAACAAGGGTGCGAGATAAAGGAAAAAAAGGGTGCGTAGAGTAAAATGTGAAACAAGTGTGGCAGGGGTGCGAGGTTAGTAAATATCAGGGGTACCCACATCAAAAATTAAAACAAGGGTGCGAGATAAAGGAAAAAAGGGGTGTGTAGAGTAAAACATGAAATAAGGGTGGCAGGGGTGCGAGGTTAGTAAATATCAGGGGTACCCACAGCAAAAATTAAAACAAGGGTGCGAGATAAAGGAAAAAGGGGGTGCGTAGAGTAAAATGTGAAACAAGTGTGGCAGGGGTGCGAGGTTAGTAAATATCAGGGGTAGTCGCAACATAAAATTAAAACAGGGGTGCGAGATAAAGGACAAAGGGGTACGTAGAGTAAAATAAATCCAATTTTTCTAACCGTAATGAAGTGAGCTCTCCTTCACAAACACAAACAGCTCCTTCCTCATCATCGCTGACCACCACCACGACTCCAACAACAACTGCCATCACTGCACGTCCAATCGCAGGCGAAAGACGTCGTCGTCGCCGGTCATCGTCGAAGGTGTCGCCGGCTAGAACAAGCCTCCCGAATTGCCTCTTTTCTTCTTTCTTCCCCTCGCGTGACCACATGACGGCACCACTTCCCTTCACGCGAGACACCAACTCCCCGGTTTGTCAATGCCGTCGGCGACGACGCTAAACCATACCAAAAGCGACGCCGGCCTCCGCGGTGCTCCAAGGTTCTCGAACCTCTTCTTGCGCAAGCCACACCGGGTTTGGAAGCTATGCCACCGAGCCTTACTGTCACACCCCAACTGTGATCGGAGCCGCCATCACTATCCCCTTTCGACTTGTGCTTTACTGTTCCGAATTGTGCTGGGTTGTGATGATGAATTTGGAGTGTTTTATTGTCTTGTTTGTGGTGTATGCAAATTCGGGTGGTGTTTGTATTTGTGTAGGTGGAATGGCGTTGATGATTCATGATGGTATTGGGTTGGGGTTATGTGTTGTTGACATTGTAAGGACGACTCTTGCCAATCTCTTCAATACCTCTCCCCCCTCTCAAAGATGTTACTTCTCCCATTTTGTAGTAACGTTTCCCTGTATTTGTTTTTCAATTTGATTCCCCTCTGTGTGGTTCATGATGAATTCCTGATGCTTGTATTTCTTGAGCCATGTGAGAAGTGAAAAGGGTGGTTGCTTCTTACACCATGGCTACCCTATCTCCTGTCCACCATAGACACCAGCTTTCCATTGATCTATGCAATCTTCTCTCTCTTATTATTTTTTAATCTATTTTATTTTTTCTTAAATAATAAAAAGTAAAAAAGGAATATAAAGAAAATTGTAAATAAAAAAAGAAGAGATTAAATCGAAGAAAATAATAATAATAATAATATAAAATAAAATAAAACAAAATAAAATATAAAATATAAAATATAAAATAAAATAAAAATAAGATAAAATAATAATAATAAAATAAAATAAAATAAAAGTAAAGTAAAATAAGATGAAAAGAAAAAAACAAAATAAAAGCAAAATAAGATTACGAGAAAAAAAAAGTAAAATACATTATAACCCGGACAAAATTGGGTGTTGACACAAAGCATTCTTGTCACTTATCCAATTATAATATTAAAGTCTTAAATGGATAGATCCACAACATTTTCATCTCTTGAAGCATCTTCTTTATGCCCAACTATTTGGAGTTGAAGCTAGGTTTCCATTTGTCAACACACTAATGTGTTTGGTTAAAAAAATAGGCCAACATTGCAAAGTCCAACATAATGTGTGTGACCATACGGGTTGGTGGGCCAACCCGACTCACCATGGGTTCAACCCGGGTGAGGTGGGTTCTTGGTGGACCGGGTGAAAAATTGACTCGTACTTTTATTGAATAACTTAAATTATATAACACATTTTTATTATTTATTATATTAAGGGTCATGGACAAAGAATGGACTAAACTTCCAAGGTTTAGTACAGAGCACATCAATGGTCTAGAGCCTTTTTTGGATTTTGCATATACTAGGGAATGACCTCAAGGAAATGAAATTTTATGTCCATGTGCCAAGTGTAGAAATCAGTCTTGGTAAACCATGGGGAGGAAATTCCATCACTTGTTGTCAATGATGATGACACAAACAATCAAGAAGACTCACGTGATGACATTGATGGCCTACTGTACGACACATTTAGAAATCTGGCAGACACAAATACAAGTATTGAGGTTCCAAATAAGGAAGCTAACAAGTTCTACAATTTGATTAATGATGCAAAACAAGATATTTTTCCTGGTTGTGAAATCTTCTCCACTTTATCTTTCATGATTCGACTTTATTTATTAAAGTGTCTTCATAGGTGGAGTAATGCCTCATTCACCGACCTATTACAATTATTGAAAGAAGTCATACCCAACTTAAATATTCCAATACCTTTCAATAAAACAAAAGCTATGATTAATGATTTAGGCCTTAATTATAAAAAGATCCATGCATGTCCAAACGATTGCATGTTGTTTTGGAAAGAACATGAGAGTGAAGATGTTTGAGCTATCTGTAAAGCTTCTCATTGGAAAGAATTCCCTCTAGTTAATTCAGATGTTGAGCAAGCAAAGAATGATCATAAAGTTCCTGCCTAAACTTTAAGGCATTTCCACTTATTCCTAGATTACAAAGGCTATTTATGTGCTCAAAGACTGTTGAGTCAATGAGATGGCATGAAGAAGAACGCTCTAAGGATGGGAAAAGGAGACATCCTGCAGATGGTGAAGCTTAGAAGGATTTTGATAGACTTCATTTTGAGTTTTCACTTGAGCCGTGAAACGCAAGACTCGATTTATCAAGTGATGGCTTTAATCCATTTAGAACTATGAGCATATCACATAGTACATGGCATGTTGTGATGGTAGTGTATAACTTGCCTCCTTGATGGTAGTGTAAAACCTTTCAAATGCATGCAACACTTTTATGGACTATAAGTGACTATCTTGGATATGCTATATTGTCAGGTTGGAGTACTAAAGGGAAGTTGGCATGTGCATGTTGTAATTATGAAACACATTCATGTTACCGAAAACATAATCATAAGATGTATTATATGGATCATCGTGTCTTTTTACCAATGAGTCACCCTTGGAGAGCCAATAAAAAGTCTTTTAATGGTAAAAAAGAACTAAGGCACTCACCTCATGTGTTAAGAGGAATGAACATTCTAGAAATATTAAGAGATTTCAAGAATAATTTTGGAAAGATAAACAAAAACAAAAGGGATGGTCCATGGAAAAAGAGATCAATCTTTTTTAAACTACCTTATTGGGCTCAAAATACATTGCGTCACAATTTAGATGTAATGCACATTGAGAAAAATGTGAGTGATAATGTCATTGGGACTCTTCAGGACTTTCCAAGCAAGACAAAAGATCATGTTAATGCTCGCTATGATTTGAAAGATAAAGGAATTACAAAGAACCTTCATCCACGAGAGATTGGTGGAGGTCGTGCAAAGTATACAACTACTTGCTTTTCAATAAATGCACGTGAAAAGTCCAATTTTTGTGGTGTTTTAAAGGCTGCCAAATTGCCAGGTGGAAGTGCATCAAATATCTCAAAGTGTATGCAAGTTGGAATCAGGAAAATATCTAGTTACAAGAGTCATGATGCACATTTTATGTTACATTACTTATTACAAGTACCAATAAGAAGTTTTATGCCTCATGTTGTAGCAAAACCTTTAATTCGTTTAGGATCATTCTTTCCCTCCATATGTCAAAAAGTTATCCAAGTACAAGATTTGGATTACCTTGAAGTGGATATCAAAGAAATACTTTGTCAATGGGAAATGATCCTCCCACCTAGTTTCTTTAACATAATGATGCATTTACCTATTCATCTGCCAAATGAAGTGAGATTAGGTGGTCCTGTGCAATTTCGGTGCATGTATCCTATTGAAAGGTATTTATGCAGACTAAAAAGTTATGTTCGAAACAAAGCTTATTTAGAAGGTTCTATTGCAAAAGGGTATTTGGCAGAAGATGCATTGACTTTTTGCTTAAGATATTTGCATAAAGATGTTGTGACAAGGCTAAATAGAATAAGACGAAATGATGAGGGTAATTTTTGTGATGTAGATTCAGTTGATTACTTTTCAAGTTTTGGTCATCCTTTAGGGGGGAAATAATGGAAAACCATTTTCTTTGGACTCAACAACAAAATCTCAAGCACATCGATACCTCCTATTTAATTGCGGCAAGATTGAAATAAGTATGATAACAATATGTTAGAACTTAGGTCTTGCAAGATGATGTAGCAATTCAACTTAAGGAGTTCGCTAAAGGTACAAATAATGTTGCAAAAATATTTCCAAGTTACCTTATCAATGGATATAGATTCCATACTACAAAGCGAGATGCTAGACGAAAAACTCAAAATTCTAGTGTAACTTTGGTTTCAATGACTCCAAGTTTTTCAAGTTCTAAGGATGAAACTCCAATAATATAACCCATAACATATTATGGTGTAATTACATATATAATTGAGTTAGATTATTATGGTAACTTCAAGTTTGTCTTGTTTAAGTGTGATTGGTTTGAGGGTGAGAATGACAAATATGGACTAAGTTGTGTGTACTTTAATAGAAAATGCTACCAAAATTATTCTTTTGTGTTAGCATCTCAAGTTCATCAATGTTTTTATATCCAAGACCCCTTTCAAGCAAATAGGAAGTATGTTATGAAGAGAGTTCTAAGGGATTTATTTAACATGGGAGACCAATCTAATAAATCAAATGTATTGAACAAAATGGTCCAAATAATGATGGTGAACTCAATTGGGTTAGGGAAGACATGCTTGTCCAAGTAATTGAGAAACCTTCACCTGTTATGGATAAAATTGATTTTGATGAAGAAGATTTTGATGACACTCTGTTTGATTTCATGGATTAATTATGGTTAGTTTCATGTTTTAAAACCTATTTTATTTTTGTGTAATTTGTACAACAAACTAGGTTTTTCTTATATATTTAGATGTTTTGAGTCTTGGTGTGTTTGCTTTCGCAGCTCATCTTATCATTTTTTTACATGTATGTTACAAATTTGTAGCTTTTATGGGGATAAGTAGTTTTGCATATTTTCAATCCGAGTCTCAAAACAATAACATCCAACATCAAGTTACCTCATTTGCCGTAACAACTACCCAAGTAAAGGTTAGTTTATTATCTTTCATCTTTATCCACATTTGCTGCATAATAATTCATAGAGATTTTAGCTCTGAATATTAAAAATTGGATTCTCTGTAATTGGTCATCCAGTAACCTCATTTGCTGCAACAATTACCTATGAAAGACTTCATTCTGCAACAATTTTCCAATCAAGGTTTGTTTTCTCTCTATCATTGGACACTCTATGCATTAGTGATTTGCATAGTATGTGGATAGCATTTAATTGTTATGTTAACCTCACATAACAATAGTAATTACCACTTTTCTAAAATCTATTGGTCCATACGAAACTATATATGTTACATGCTGTTTGATTCCTTACTAAACTTGCTTGAGCTCAAGTTTTTGCCTGCATTTTTAAGAAGAATTTTGCCTTTAAAAATAATAAAAGTGGAGATATGAATCATGTCCAATTGTAATGTGCCAATAAACTTGTTTAACTTAATTGGAATGACCCGAGTGTTTTGAATCATCTTTTGTCTTTCATACTAGAAAATTCCATGGGGGAAAAGGTAGTATGCACACCCTTAGGACATAACAAATGGAGGAAGCATTGAGTAAGGGTTGGATTGTGATTTAGAAAGAAGGGCACAATAGACAAGAATATGAAACTTTAATTGCATTGTTCTTTTGCTCTTTAGGCATCTGTTTATTTTTAGGAGGTGAGAAAATAAATTTTCTTTGAACAATCTGCCCATGTGTTTGGTGAATAGATCCATTGAGTTTAGAGGGGCAAGGAATGTTTATTAAGATTAAGGATCCTTTCTATAGGTAGTTGAGAAGAACATTGACAAAGTACTTAACAACACCCTCCTCCAATTCATAATCAATACCTTTAATGAACTTTCGGATAAAAGATCACACATGTTGTGCCCTATGTTTTGGGCCTATGAAAAGTCCATAATAAAAATGTGTGCCTTATGCTTTATAGCACTAAGGATAGACATCAAATGCCTCTAATTTTTCTCATCCTGACACCTAAAAAAAGATAAGCTAAAATGGAGGTGTAGAGTATTAAATGAACTTTGTAATATCCCGACCGAATATTACTAATTTAATTAAAATAAAATAAGATATCATTAAATAGTCGTATTTAATTATTCATGTTACTAAAAAATGTGGGAAAAGTTTTCATCTTTATTAATCGCGTCAAATGAAAACAAATTCCAAAACCATTATTCAATTAAAGAGTACAACTCCAAGTTCATATTCCACTGAAAACGAAATGAGATAAATACAAGTCTTTAAAAAAGTATCCCCATGTAAGCCCTATCTCCAACGCTACTCTTCAATAGCTCCACCTACAACATCCTTTGCTTCCGTGTAACAAGTTACATGATCATCACGAAACACAAACAAATAGGGTGAGCTCAAAATAAAAGAAACTAACGACAATATAAAAGAAAACAACCCCACAAACCTCGATTTACTAACTTAATCAGACGACCCTCACAA
>Ga0214545_1011662_pt1 | contig 11999 bp, 9 predicted proteins | sample CNSS4metaG_FD_160064 | JGI IMG/M metagenome (GOLD analysis project Ga0214545, IMG submission 160064) | Root nodule microbial communities from cowpea collected in UCLA plant growth center, Los Angeles, California, USA - CNSS4 | ecosystem: Host-associated > Plants > Roots > Nodule | place: USA... | reverse complement strand
TGCAATTTCATAACATACGAGGAATTCACATGTCCTAATCTAGCATGCCACATATCATATGAGTCAACGATATAAGCAGAAGAACATGATTCATTTATAATTTCTGAAATATTGAGTACAAAGAGACATTGATCACAATATCCCTTCCCCACAAAAGCATTATTTTTTGTCATTACAATCTTGTCATATTCGAATGACACTTTAACCCCCACTTTTCCCAGTAGTGCTACAAAGATTAGATTAACTCTGATACAGGGAACATGTAGCACATCACTCAAGGCTAGAGTCTTCCCAGATGTGAGTATTAGAAGAACCTTTCCTTTTCTAATGACTGGAGTTGTCCTAGAATCACCAAGATAAACATGTTCTTCTCCATCCCCTACACTAGTGTAGGAGGTAAAAGCACTCCTGTTTGCACAGATGTGCCTGGTAGCACCAGAGTCTACCACCCATTTGCTCACATTGGTAATCAGATTTACTTGAGAAATGACCGCAACTATAGTATCATCTTCCCCTTAGGCTATATTTGCCCTAGGAGGATTGTCGTTTCTTGCTCTACGCCTACACTAAGGTGCATGATGGTTTGGCTTCCCACATACGAAGCAATTACCCTTTTTCTTAAAGACGGGGTTAGATCCATTGGGACGGGAATTTTGAAAGTTATTTTTCCTTTTGTGATCAGGTTTGTTCTCGTACCTTTTTAAAGCAAGTTTGTCTTCTACCACATTTGCCTTTGCGGATAAAGCTTTGGCCCTTGCAGTAACACTCTCTTTCATGTTGGTGTTTCTATTATGATGTGTGTAATGAGCTCTTGAAGCGTCATTTGGTTGTGTCTATGTTTCAGCTGTTGTTTATAGTCAGTCCAGGATGACGGTAATTTCTCGATCAAAAGTTCTGAAACAAACTCATCAGGCAGGAGTATGTTCTCTGCTTTGATATCTACAAGTAACTTGTGATATTCGTTGATTTGAATCTTTATGTCTTTATCTTCGATCATCTCCCAACGGTAGTAATTCCCTATGACGAACCTTTGTCGGACGACGTCCTCAGCAGTATATTTGAGAATCAATGAATCCCAAATTTCTTTCGCTTATGTTCTCTGCTCTGATATCTTCAAGTAACTTGTGATATTCTTTGATTTGAATCTTTATGTCTTTATCTTCGATCATCTCCCAATGGTAGTATTCCCTATGACGAACATTTGTCGGACGACGTCCTCAGCAGTATATTTGAGAATCAATGAATCCCAAATTTCTTTCGCTTCCTTATATGAGCAATGCACATCGAACAAATCATTAGACAAGGCGCTAAGTAAGGTGTGTCGGCATACCTTGTTTGCATAAGTCCAATCTTCAACTTGTTTGGCATTGGATTCGTCAGGTTTTGAAGTTGAGAGAGCCATAGCTACTCCATACATGTCTAGAAGAGTAGACACACGTTCTTGCCAACGTCGTTTGGCACTGGATTCGTCAAGTTTTGAAGTTGAGAGAGCCATAGCTACTCCATACATGTCTAGAAGAGTAGACACACGTTCTTCACAGCGTCGGAAGTTTTGCCTAGAGAATACCTCAATTTTTTATACATCCGGAAATGGTTTCGCAAAGACGGTCGGAGTTTCGGAACTAGTTTGATTCTCCAAAGTAGTAGAGTTATTGTTGTTGTCAGCCATAAGTCCTTAAGATTGTTGTAAAGAACTGACAAATCACGAACAAAAGGTACTTCCTAAGGCGTGTAAAATCACTACCCTTAAGGACTTATCTACGGTGTGTTGCGCAAGCCCCACAGGATACAACAGGAACTTCTCATATCTTCCGAGGATCTCAGAACTAGCAAGAAAGTACTCTTGAAAGAGTAAATAATTAGACCCAGAATAAGGAGGGAAAAGAAGAACTAGAAAATATAGTAGAAGATATAGAAGAGAAGAAAGAAAGCTCAAGTGGTGTCTTTGGAAGAGGAAAATGACATCTATTTATAGATGGGGGAGGAGCATGTAAACCCATGCCCAGCTGAGAAAGCAACGGTAATCTTTTAAAACCACAATCAAAATAGTCTTTCTCATTATGGCCAAATCCAAACTGAAAAATGCAAATTTATGAGTGCAACAATGTAACATTAAAATGTCGTTTCACATCTTTTGAAATGGAATAATAACGTTTGTATACAAGATTTTGATCAAATATAAAAGTGTAGATAAATACTAATTCAACATAAAATCTCTAAAAATATGAAAGATCTTTAAAATAATAGGAAAACTAAATTCTACGATAATATAATGTTCCCATAGATGCTATAGTCTTTCAATATGCTTAATCCATTCTACATTAGGAGGAGACTCTCCATAAGAGATTAGCCTTCATTTTTTTAAGATAACAAAATACTTCCCATAATATATGAAGTTATCAACAAAGTTTAAGATTTGAAAGTAGAATTCAACTTGTGGAGTGATGTTGCAAAGATTCATGGATATCATGATAGTGGAAGGTGAAAGTTATATTTGCTACATAACGTAAGAAAGACAGAGAAGAAAAAAATTACTCTAGTCAAACAGCATACGAATCCCAAGGAAATAACCAACTTCAAAGAGAATATCAAGTTCCGATATTACAGTACTTGAAATGAATCTGTGTTACATTGTTATCTAATTTAAATTTTGCATAAGAAACCAATTCAAAGAACACAAAATGTTTTAAGAAATTAGAAGGAAACTTTCTTAAGTGATTGTTATCTTCAACTTGTATCCTACTTAAGCAAGTACTAAAAATAGCTAGGAAAATGCTACTTATCCAAAAAGTTTGATAGCAAGGTAGTTTCTTTCAGTTCATATGCTTATATATCAAAATCTCCAATAGTTGAGCTTTAACTGGTGAGTGCCCTGCTTTGCTGTTTCACAAACATGATAATTTCAATCATTCCCTGCATAATTAAATTTATCACAATAACTTTGTCAAAAAAATCAGAACAACTTATTGTTAATGATTATTTATCTAGTTATAGAGTGAATAAAAACTATTGACTTAGATGAACAAGTTTTGCTTTTGGTACCTAAATCAAAGTTGTTGACTTCACCGTTGTCTAAGAATATGAAACTTCTTTTGTAACCACCTAGCAATATCCTTGTCACTGCTGATCAAACACCAAGAAGATACTACATGGCTGCATATGCATATCTAACAACATAAATTCCAAAAGTCATTCATGTGTATATCCAATCCTAGCAAAAATCAAAGAAAGTTAACTACTAAAAACCTTGACTCTTCTTTTAGCAAAAAGCTTCTTTGAACATTAGTTAGTTCCTCCATTTCATTGAGCAAAATCATTTGGAGGTAACTCACTTGACATTAGTCCCTAAATGTTTAAATTGTTGGGGTTGGGGAAGATGCTCTTGTACAATCTACATGAAAGTATGAAGCAATTAGACTATTTTTGAAGCAGAAGAAAAAAGAGAACAAAAGATTCATAGACATTTAATACATTATTATATATCTTACTTTCATGATAAGAATATAATGGAGGGAATAGTAACAAACGTCATTTTGGTATTTTTGGAGTGAATGCTAAATCAGTGCAACATATATTTTTTCAAAAGCAACAAATGCATTATAATTACCAGATCACCAGCTTTAGAACCCTCTGAGTGGAAAAGAATAGGACGACATCGCTTATCTTCATTCATCAAACTTGAATTTTGAAAGTGGCTCACAAGGGCAGACTTTCCTTGAATTTAAGCATATGCCAAAGAATCAACTTTTTTCGCTATTAAATTTCTCCCATTTCTTCCCGTTGAATGTCTGCAAAATCAATCGTGTTGCCAATAATGCATCATTTAACAAAAGGGATATATCATAAAGCTTTTCTAATAACTCTATCTTGATTAACTAAATGTCAAGATATACGGCTAAATTAATTTTAACAAAGAAAATATCAGAAATCGTGACCTTATTTGTAGAAAACTTTCACTTACTAAAATAACAGAAACATTCAAAAGAAAAATGAGCAAAAGAAATTCCCATAAAAACCTCGTAGAATGGAATAATAAGAGAGGGTGACGGCATATTGATAAATGCATAGCCCACATTGCATTTATTCTGCAATTAGAAGGAAAAAAAAACGTAATCAGCCTCACAAGTTTGAAAAGCAAGTTACGGGAATAATAAACGAACTCCTGGACGAACAAACAATTTACCTTAAAGTCAATTGGCGGATAGAGAAAATCATAAGTACCCAAGCAACAGTGAAGAATCACAAGCATCATAAGGTGTAATTCTCCAATGATTACCAAAAATGCATCATCACATCTCAAATAAGTTAAACAAAAATATGTCTTCAGTTGTTAGCTCTTGATCCTTGATTGGTAAATCAACTACATCAATAAAGGTTATAGAAGTTATTGGAAAGAAAATCTATGTTGGACCTAGTTATGGAGAAAGCTGAAGTGCAACCTGAAGAAATCTAGAATTTGAGAAGCTAGCTTCTCGAATGCAATCTGAAGAGCACTACCAACATATAAAATCAGGATCCTCAGGCAACATTTTGAAAGGCTTAATGTAACACCCAATAAAAACTTGGAGGACATAAAATTAACAGCCCAAAGATTCATTGGTTGTACCTGAGGTTGATGCATAACATCTCCTTGACAGCACATGTAAACTTCTTTTCGAGAACACGATTGATTGAAAATTAAAAAGTTGTTTTCAATCCTTTTGAAGCAATCCTGAAAAAAAAAATCTATAACATAAAGTACACACGGTGAAATCTCTCCATTCAAACTCGATAATGAAAATCTCTCCAGTCAAAATCCATGCTTATATATGAAAAGGGCAATCCATGCAATAGAAAACCTAGTGGAAAGAAGCATAAACCATAGAACATGCTAAATCATAAACTTTGAAGTTCAATAGCCTTTCCACCAATTAACATAATTGTGTGTTAAGGGTCACCTTTGCTACAATTTAAAATCTATGATCAGGCTTTTCCAATTAAGATCGCCAGATTTAAATTAACTCAATAAAAAATCAATTCTCCCAACCTTGAAACAAACAAACTCCATGGTATTGACTATCTAAGTTCTCTTCATCATTCTAGCATTGTCATTCTATCCTTCTTCTCTGCACTTTTTGACTCTTGTAAACCTGTTCCTGTAGAGAACAAATAAGATATGTTAGACAAGTGCTACCTTACTCAGGTCCGCTATCTCCTCAGTAGGCTTCCTCCTGGCTGATACATGTCGTCTATGGATATCTCGGTGTGATCGGTTTGGACCCGAGGGGGGTTACCTGTAGAAGAGACTCCGAAGCTCAAATCAGCAAAATCTCTAAGAAAGTCAAATCTCGTGATTAAGAGAGTAATGAATGTGTACCTTTAATTCGTGGGGTCCATGCATATTTATAGATTATTAATTATGTATGGCCACGTCATGGGCTGAGCCCCTGTTTGGGCTGTAGGTGGGCCTAGGCCCTAGCCTAGGTCCCTTAGTTCGATTATCGTGGGCCTTATGGATCTTACAGAAATGTTCTGGTTCTCCCAAGTCCTTGCTTAATTTCCTAGAGTTAACGGCCTAGGCCGATTAGCGGCTTAGGCCGCTGTTGTTATTTTAGTGTGTTCGGTCGATATTACTCCTTAGCAGCTTAGGCTAGATACTTTGATTCACATTAGCGTGTGCATGGTGATTGTTATTATTTACATCCTTGGTGGTTACGCGAATGGGTTTTATGGTTATTATTCGGCTAGGCCGACTAGGTGTGGTACACCAGTCCCCCAACCTTTGCCGATATAGTTATGACGATAAAGGATGACAAGTGTTGGCATTTTTGGCTAGGTCGGCTAGGTGTGGTACACCATTCCCCAGCCTTTAAATGTGATGAACAGTGTTAAGGCTAAAAATGTGAAGAGGTTTGTAGCAGGTGAAGGGGTGTTAGAGGTCTAATCAAAAAGGGGTTTTGCGCCGTTGTTTCTGGTGCTCATGACCTTTGGTGTGCCTTGTGACGATTGGTATGAGTTGTGACTTTTGGCGGGAAGAAGTTGTGGCGTTTGGAATTCATGCTTATAAATGCGAATGTCGCAAAGAGTTTGTTTTCGTTGGCTCATTTGTGAGGATTTCGAAATTAGAGACTTGCGTGTGTTAGAACTATCCGACTAGTCCCTTGTTTCTGCCGACATCTTTCAAAAAAAAGGTATGTCTAGTACTAGTGATAGTGTTTCGTTGTCATCGTTAAGTAGTGGGAGTATGCAGTCTAGGAGGAGTGTAGGTAGGTGTCTTGAGGAGGAAAGTGCCAGTCTGATGGCTGTGGTGGGGAGGATCCCGATGGAGACGGTAACCAAGGTGAGGGAAGATCCTCCTGAAGAGATAGTAGAAAGTAGCTGGCCGACTAAAGCCGGTTATGACAGGGTTGTGGCTAATGTTCGAAATCAGTCGTCATTATTCTGGTGGTCTCGTCTGCTGAACTTGTGGCTGAATTGTATCCCCGTTATCGCAAAGGGCGTGGACCGTGGTATCGTGTCATTGGAACGGGTGAGCGTTGTTGAGCGCGTTTGCCATGGGCAAGAAGGAGCTGCTGACGAGTTTTTTTACATGTATATGTGTCATTTTTCTCAGTTACATCTTAGGTTGGCACTAGATGATTTTACCATGGGGGTGCTCTGCCAGTTAAACGTGGCGCCTACTCAACTACATTTGAATAGTTGGGCATACCTGCAGGCCTTTCGTGTGTTGTGCCAATCATTGTATCTACGGCCGTCTCCTCGTGCATTTTTATACTTTATGACACGAGACCTCGACAACCGACTACATGGCTATCCTTGGTGAGCAGGCCGAGTATTAGCAGGTTGGACGCATTTTCACAGTCGTTCAAGCACTTTAAGGATGGGTATTTCAAGGTTGTGGTGAAAGAGGGAGGAAAGTCGCATTTCCTTAATGCAGATGGGAGTACTAAATTCCCTTTTAGTTGAGGACAATGGTGGAGTTTGGGAGCAAGGCGCTAATTTTGAGTCGCCGGTTGGATCACTATATCGTAGGGAGGTTAAGGAAGGGAATTGGGAAAAGCTTGAAGATCTACAAGAGAAAGTTGACAAGTTTGCCGAGGAAAGAGCCGCGTGGAAGAAGGGGAGAGGGGTGGGAAGAGGAAAAGAAGAGGTTGGGGACCTGGAAGGTTCGTTGTTTGGATTCAGAGACGAAGCTCAATAGGAGGATAACTGATCTTGAGGCGGACTATGATGAGTTGAAAGAAAAGTATGAAGGCGTGGAGGTGGAGCTTGAAGACTTGAAAAGCTGCATTATTCAAGAGCACATTAACGGATTCCAAAAAGGGGTAAGGCATGCGACTTTCTTCTGCGAGGAGATTGATGCGGCTGATCCAAGGTTTGATGTAAATAAAGATGTAGTGGATGGCCAGCTCATTGATGAAGCCGAGAGCAGCCTTGGAGAAGAGGCGGAGAAGGTCGTGGCGGATAAGGGGATGAATGCGGAAGCAACCGCGGAGTGTGAAGACGACAAGGCGACTTAGGAGGATTGCTTATTATTTTTACATTTGTTTAAGAATTCTAAGTTTGTAATAAACCGTACATTGCTTCATTTGTCTTTAATTCGTATACTATACATTTTGCTGCTAAGTTTGTAATGATTCATACATCGTTTAAATTGTCTTTAACTCGTACATTATATAGTTTGTTGTTAATGTGGTGTTGATTCTTGGTATGTTTGTTATTATGCAATGTCGTTATGATGTGTTATAGCAGCGTGTGGATCGATGTTATCGTGAATATCTGTGTTGATTTGGGAAGTAGACCCAGGTCGCTTACTTGTGGTAAGGGTGGGGAACTTAAAACGAACCAACATCAAATTAGGGGTGTTCGACCTAGGCCGCTTACTTGTGGTAAGGGTGGGGAACTTGAAACGAACTAACATCAAATTAAGGGTGTTCGACCCAGGCCATTTACTTGTGGTAAGGGTGGGGAACTTAAAACGAACCAACATCAAATTAAGGATGTCTGACCCAGGTCGCTTACTTGTGGTAAGGGTGGGGAGCTTAAAACGAACCAACATCAAATTAAGGGTGTTCAACCCAGGCCGCTTACTTGTGGTAAGGATGGGGAACTTAAAACGAACCAACATCAAATTAAGGGTGTTCGACCCAGGCCGCTTACTTGACCTGATAACTTCTCTTGTTCCTCTTGCTCTGTTTACAAAAAAAATAAAAAATAAAAAATTTATAACTAAACAAAGCTCCCAATAAAAATGTTTACATAAATTTTTGTTTAACCGGAGTCTGGAACCATTGAATACCAAAACCTAAAATTTCTTCACTCAGTCTTGCACCATAAAAAATCCTCGTCGGAAGAATAGAAAACCCCATAAAAGCATAAGTTCATGAAGAATGAAAAAATCCTAAAAATTGAAGAACAACGTATCAAACCATAAATAAGTCAACTATAAAGAATATAAAAATAAAAAAATGTTACATTTTGTTCAACCTACCATAATAATTCGTAAAACTAAACTTTGGAGAAGACCATAGTTGTAGATCATTGCATGGAGAAAAATTTGGAGTACCCAAACGACGCTTCCATAACACAGAAACACGAAAAGAAGAAATATTAGAGAAGAAAGGAAAAAAGAGTAACAAATGAAAAGGAAGAAAGAAGAACCTAGAGTAGTCGGAGAGTCGTAGAAGAAGCTTGAATAATGGAAGAGTGCACTCGTTGAAATCTAAAACCATGTTAACCTGATGAACAAAACCCTACCTCATTTATGGTTGGTTCTAAAGAATAGAGTGTGGTTGATAAAAAAAAGTGTGTTTTAGGGTTAGGAATTGAGAGGGTGGAAGATAATGCTCTGCGGAGTTTCTAGCAGGAGGAAGAGAAATTTAAGAAAGAGCTGGGTTCTGGAAGATATTTTTCAATGGAAGGTGACAGATAAAAAGAAGGGTGAGAGAAACACATGCTTCTGACAGAATTTAAAATTCAAAATTTTGGCACATGTCACTCATATTAGTAGGCCACGTTCTTGTATTTTAGGAGGCCGCGACGCTCCAAACATTTCCTATTTTAGTAATAAAAATAAGATGTCTTTTGTGGTTGTTTGAATTTTTTGCACTTTATGCTACCTTGAATTGTATTATTAATAGATGTGGTTTGAAAATCAAAATATGATTTGTACTTATGCATGGATGTTATAAGACCCTAGGATTTTTTTGATGAGTATGCATGGTGGGTCCTTTGAGGATAGTGGATGATGTGTGGTTAAACATAGCTTAGGATGTGATAATAGCAAAGAATTGTGCTTGAAAAAGTCTAGTGAATGCCTTGTCCATTAGATTTTGGGTAATCTAATGAGAATTCGACTCTAGATTGTGTGATAGGCATTAGACTTTAGGTCGTCTGATGAGCATTAGACTCTAGGTCATCTAATGAGCATTAGACTCAGACTAGGTCATCTAATGGGCATTAGACTTGTTTAATAGAGCATTAGACTCTGGTTCGTCTAATATATCATTGGATGATTAGGTTGTCTAATGGATCATCAGACAAAGATGCATGTTGAGGTGAGAATGATATGTTGTAGAAAAAAAAAGGGAGGGTGAGTATGGAGGAGGAGCATTAGACATACGTTTATGGAAAACGAAGATAATGTGAAGTAGGTATACAAGGAAATGTATAAAATTTGAAATGGCTAGATAGTTTGCAAAGATAGAACAAATGTTAGTGTCAAGATGTAATATTGCGAGACAAACATTGCCTGTAGTTATATGAGTATATATTGGAGTAAAGTGAATGAGGTGAGGGATTAAAGATGTAGAATCTGGACTGGGCAAACAATATACTTTGATAAAGTAGGTGATAGTGTTAAGGAGTAGTTGTGCAAGACAGAGGCAGTGACAATATTACACTAGGAAGATGATATGATTGAACTTGCACAAAGAGTAGACGCTTGGTGTAAACACACCTATTAGATAAGGTGTACTCTGGAACTAAGTAGACAAGTGAAAAATAGTAAAGATCATGAGTTGTTGTTGTATTCTTGAAAATGTAGAAGTCATAAGATAAGGAAATGGGAGGAATGGAGAAGGCAAAACAACTTTATACGTGTCAGGAAAACAGTTGGCCGAGTAATGGAGTGGAAGCAGTGTACGTTAAAGCTATAGTTGAGACCAAACCATAAGGAAGAGGATAATGTGTCTAAAAAAGTAGCCAAGAATAAAGTAAGAAGATACGAACTAAAGAGTAATTAATGATTAAAAGTGACAGAGCAGAGATGTGAGATATGAAATTAGGTTAGAGAATGAATGTTTAGCTTTCTCTAAAGAGTTCCATAACCTCTATATAAACTAATTAGAATGAGGAGTTAGAGGAAAGGACAGTCTTCTAAAAAAGGAGAGGTTTTTTGTGGATGTAGAAAGACTTACTAAAGGCTAGGAGATGGAGACCAAGCTAGAGGAAGGGGAGAGTTAAGGATTGGAAATCGAGAAGGTAGTATTATCACATATTTTTGGTAAGGGGAGCTAATCCTTAGTTGAATAACATAATTCCAATAGCTGATATGGTGTGAATGTTTATGTGGGAACAATTCTGTGATGAACTATGCCATGCATGAATGCCTTGGTGTGTAAACTAATCTTTTCTTGATTTATGTCTTAATGGTATTGATGTTTTTGTTGGAATGTTTGTGCGTGTAAGGATAGTTCTATGAGAATTATTCAATGTGAGTGTTTTAGTGTGTATGGTATGTGATGATCGTATAAAGTGTTATACGGAAGCAAATAATAGGTGAGTTTCTAAAGTGCACAACAGGGAAAGGAAAGTAGAATTGTTGTTTGGAGAGAAAGAAAGAGAAGGTTTTGTGAAAAGAGTTTTCATTTAAATGTAATCAAGTTTATAGAATATTGGTGTTAGACACTCTTAAATAGATATTGTAAACAGTTTTTTTTTTTGGTACTAACATAAAGAGTTATGATTTTAAAGTTTCAAATGTATCTGGAACTTCCAAAGCATAAAGCATTTTTCTTACTTTCGCGTTAGTGAACTCCTTTACACAAGTGAGGTATTTCCATGTAGCACCTTTCTTACTTTCGTATGAGTGAACTCCTTTACACAAGTGAGGTTTTTCCATGTATCATCTGATCTTGAGATGTTACACATGTGCTTAATGGTTGATAGTCAAACGATAATTTAAGTAGGAATTCTGACAATTAAAAGACCAAGTTTTAGCATTAGACGAGTCTAAGTAGTATACAAGTCATTATGTTTGACGAGTACACTAATGGTAATCACTAGGTTAAAGCATTAGATGTCCCAAGTCGTCTAGTTGGTTGTCATTGTAGCACTTTGTTGCTCAACAACACTGCTCATTCTTTCAATGGACTGGGCTAACCTTGCCATATTAGCATAATGATGGCTTGAAGAAAAGGATGTCTTAGCACGTTTTATAGCCATTACGAAAACATAAAGAAAGACTCAAAATGCAACAAAACAGAAGCAAAGACAGACCACTTCCCACAATGTTTGGAACAAAACCATTGCTCTCATACCATAAAAGTGTAATATCCTAACTCCAGGGTGTTGTTATTCTTAATCAATAATCACTACCTCTCTGATATACAATTGACCAAGCTTCTCCAGAGGCATCATCTGATTTATATCATAAACCCTTCATTTAGTAGGTAATATAAAAAATATATTTTCTTTATTTTTTTATTCTTAATGTTTGTTTTATTTGAAAAACTATTTTTGTTACACTAAAACTATTTTCATTATCTCTCAACACTTCAACTATATCTGAAAAGTTTTTATAGATTTTGTATCACACCTAGTCGGTTCCGCTAGCATACCAACACATATCATCCTTGACCGACATCTCATATCAGACAAGGCTGGGGGATTGGTGTACCACACCTAGCCAAACTCGACCATATAAGCAAGCAATGCATATATCAAGGCAGCCAAGTATTCAGCCTAGGCCGAGTTAGCCTAACTTATACCGTTTTCAACTTATATATATAGAAGAATAA
>Ga0214545_1011661_pt1 | contig 12001 bp, 3 predicted proteins | sample CNSS4metaG_FD_160064 | JGI IMG/M metagenome (GOLD analysis project Ga0214545, IMG submission 160064) | Root nodule microbial communities from cowpea collected in UCLA plant growth center, Los Angeles, California, USA - CNSS4 | ecosystem: Host-associated > Plants > Roots > Nodule | place: USA... | reverse complement strand
AATATATTAAAATTCACATCATTATAACTTTGATATAAAAATTAAATTTGGTCACATCTTCTATAGGGACCAAATTGGTTAATCTTAACAAAAATTAGGACCTAATTGAACAAAAATAACAAATATAAGGACCAAATTGAATATAGAATATTAACTTTGACACGTGGCACACTACTAGATTGACACGTGGACGTTTAAAAAATAATTCAAAAAAATAAAATAAAAAATTCAAAAAAACCACAAAGTGACACGTGGCACACTCCTGGGTTGACACGTGTACATTAAAAAAAAATAAAAAAAATAAAAAAATAAAAAAATTCAAAAATTCAAAAAAATTCAAAAAAACCACGAAATGACACGTGGCAGTCACTGTTCATGGTCGTTAATGATTTAAACGGTGTTAACAAAAAAGGACCCAATTGAACAAAATTGACGAAAATTGGGACCTATTTGAACACAAAACTAAAATTAGGACTTATTTGAAAAAACTTAACAAAAAATAGGACAAAAAATGTATTTTAACCTTTTCTTAATTCAATGTACATTTATGTAATGCAATTTTATTATTGTCTCTGACTTTTAGATTAATTAAGTTAAGAATATCATTGAAAGAAAAAAGGTAATATATACAAATAAAAAGAGCAATCTTCGTTTTTGTTAAAAATTGATAATGGACAGAAAAATGGAAAGTAGTTATTAAAGCCGAACTTTATTTTAGAAGATATAAGGTCAAACTTATTCTTTATGTATATACGATATTTTGATTATAACCTAAGTTAATGTCAGAATTTCGCAATTACTTCAAGTTCAAGATTAGTCATTTAATTGGATAGATCCAATAACAACCACTAAGACATGCTTAAATACTATATTGAATTTTATTAAACACAACCTAATTAAAAAAATAATAATAGAGAGAGAGAGTCTTATCTTGAACACTAAGTATACATGAATTTTTTTGACTAATTATCTTACACAATTTTCCTAGTTAAATTTACTGTTTTTGTGGATAGATATTTGAATAAATAAAAAGTAAATATGAATAACCATGTATTTTTTACTATTCAATAGTGGTGATTTCAAAAATAAGAATGGTTAAAATTTTTATGTTATATCGGATATGGAAATTAAAATTTTAACTATTTTGTTAATGCTTTTATAAAATGTACTGTTTCTTTAAAGAAAAAATCTATCATCTTTAATTTTTGTTTTAAAAAATTGAGTCGGTTTGTCGTTTTTTTTTTCTTGATTAGACAATACAAGTGAGATGGTAGTGGAGTAATAATCAATTTAGATTGATCAATCTTTTTTGAAGTTCATTTACATATATATATATATTATCTTTTAAAAAATTATACATTAAAAATATTTGAATAAATAAGTGAAGTAATTTAATGTATAAATTATAAAGGTTATTTTAACATGTAAATATAAATTATAATTAAGTTTAATTATTAATTTTATCTAAATTTAAAAACAATAAAATTAGATCATTTTAAAGATAAAAAAAAAAACTAAATTGAATTAAAATTTTAAATAAAAAATTTAAATTAAATTTTTTTAAAATTTTTTTTCAACCAAAGAAATATCAAATTGAACTTTTTAAAAAGTTGAAAACTAAATTGAATAAAAAAAAACAATAAAAAAATCAAAAGAAACCAAATCAATCTATCTAAAATTAAATCACTAATTTAACCTAATAAATGTTATAAACGATAAAATTCCTTCGATAAAATTGTCATTTAATAATATATATATATATATATATATATATATATATATATATATTATTTCATTTTAAAATTTCATTTATATTTATTATTATCGTCTACTTTTAATATTTTATTATTTAAAAAACTTACAAGTAGTTGTTTTAAAAAAATGTGAGTGTGGAATATCATTTTTCGATGCACCAAGATAAAGGTAAGTTTAGAAAAACTTAAAATAAATATTTTTGTAAATAATTATTTTAAAAAATAAAGTTGGTATTGTTTTTCATTTTATTTAACAAATATTTAACTAAACAAACAACTTTCTGTTGTTTTAATGTGTTTATTTTGAAAACACAGTTTTCTAATTTTAATATGGAAGTTCTATCTATTTATTGAATAAGTACTTATTTTGAAAAAGACTTATTTTAAAAATACCTATTTCAAAATTTAATAAAAATAAAAGAAAAATAATTATTTTAAAATATAAATATTAGGCAAACATATAAAAGATTAAAATATGTAATTTTAAGAAAAAAATTAAAGAACAATAAACTCACCCAAAACTAAGTTAACCCATGTTGTTTGTTTCCGAAACATTTGACAATGATTAAAGACAGCAACACAGTTGCTAAAAACTTCTAGAGTTGCCTCTTTTGACCATGGAAGAAACAAAGAAGAATTGAAAGCATTGAAAATCGAATTGGAATTCGTCACACTGGTTAATGGATTCAACTCAAACTACAACATGGTAAACAAGTAAAATATGATTATACCTATGAAAATTAAAGATGATTGTTTCGAACAAGTTTTAAAAAACGACTTGAACAATATTTTTGTACAAGTACACGAGATTCCTAAGTATGGAAATTCTTAAGAGATGGAGAAAGAAGCGAAACATCGACATTTCAAGAAAATGGACAGAGCATTTAGGATACCATTATGGAACTTCATTATGCTACCTATGATTTTGACCGCTCCAAGGACAGAACATTATTCTTTTTAGTGAGAAACATGATTATTTAATAGTTTTAACAGTAAAGAAATAATAAAAAAAAGTGGTAAAGAAGAAAATTATTAAACATGAATTTTAAGTTTATCTTACAAAACTGAATTGTAATATAATGTTTACATTCACTTATATATTATAAATTGACTCACCTTTTTTATGTTTAGACATATACATTTTTAGTCTCCAAAGTTTCCAACCTAAGACTAGACATCAATAGATATATATTCGATAGTGAGTGAAAATAAACATCAATAAATTTTACTATAATAGACTTTAATTTATAACTCTGACATGTTAAAAAATAAATTTTAAGTTTAATTTAATTTTACAAAATTAATTTGTAAAATTAAATTTACACACACTTATATATTATTAATTGAGTTTATTTCTAATTAACATGACATTTGAAAAATGGTTTCTAATTTCATTATTGTAGTTTACATTATTTTTGTTTTATTATTACTTTTTCTCCATAACCAGCACAATAATAAATTATGTCAATTTAAGTTCATATGTTGTAAATAAAATTATAGTGTTGTTTTTATAAATAAATGAATACATATTATATTCGTTGGAACGTAGACTCGTGTAAAATGTGTGTGTGTGTTTTCTTTTTTCTTTCTTTCTCACATTATGTCATTCTTGTTCAGTCTGGTTCGTCCGGATTTTCGTGTTTATTTGGATCGTTGGACAAGTCCTGGTCATCGGACTCGTTTGAGTCGTTGTGCTAGTTTAGGTCGTTGGGCCCATTGGGCCTGTTTATCTTGTTGTATATGTCCGACTCGTCGGGCCTGTCCGGCACAACGGGCCCATCCCGCTTGTCGGGACCATCCGGGTCGTTGGGGTCGACCTGTCCTGATCGTTGTGTTTGTCCAAGTCGTTTGACCCGTCCGGATCGTCAAGCCCGTTCTAGTTGTCGTGTTCGTCCATATCATCAAGGACGTTCGGATCGTTGGGTCTGTCCGGGTTTTCGACTCTATACGAGTTTTCAAGTCTATTTGGGTTTTCGGGCCCATCCAAGTCATCGTGCTTGTCTGGGTCGTCAGGTCTGTTCGGATCACCAGACACGTTTACGTCTTTAGGCCCGTCTAGTTTGTAAGGTCGGTTCGGCCCGAAACTTATTCGTGCTTCATAACCGTTCGGGTCTTTGCGCCCGTCTGGGTCTTCGAGCCCGTTCGGGTCATAGGGTTCGTCCGGATCGTCAGGACCGTCTGGGGCTTCGGACTTGTCTGGATTATCATATTTGTTTTGCTCGTTGGGCCTTTTTGGGTCTTCAGACTCGTCCGGGTCGCTCAATTTGTTCTTTGACTTTAGCTCACTCTTCATTAAGTTCCTTTTAGGGGGGTTTCAAATGAGGGGCCAAAAAAAATCTAAGCCCCAAAGTCGCCTCTCTAGTGGGTTAGGACTGGCCCATAGGCTAGGTGCCAAATTGACACATCCAATTGTTCTTTTCACCTTTCTTTTGTCACTTCCAAAAAGTCAAAGTAGTGGTTACTAAATCTACGAACGAAAAATATTTTTCTTTTACTAATTATGATTAACTAATTATTTTGTATACTAACTTCTTCGTGTATAAGTTGTAAGGGTACTAGTTTTATTCTTCTTGAGATAAGTTTATTTAAAAAGTTGAATTAAATTCTCTTCCTAATAAACTCTTTCAAAAATAAGTAATTTGCTTTCACGAGTAGTCTTTCTCTTAGCATATTTCAAGTATACAAGTTATTGAACTCTATATTTTTTCCAAAATGTAACTTTTATAGTGGCCCATTTACTTATTTCATGATTAAGATTAAAAGAGGGCGGAGTCAAAACTCGTTTTCGTTTTATTAATGTCATACTCATTCTTATCATTTTAAATTATCACTTGGTATAAATACATGTTTGTGTCAAATATAGAGGTAGATAAATCACTAATGAAAAAGGTAAAATAACAATAACGATTATCAAAATTAAATCAACATTATTAGAGATAATAAAATATATATATAAATTATGCATAATAAAATTATTAACATAAAAATTATAAACAATGGTTTACCTCAATCATCATACAAAAATATTTTTTAAAGTAAAAGACATACATTTGGATAACATTATTACGATAATATATATAAATTAAGACTTCATACCAATCACATGTTCCTTGATAATAATTTTATTGAAAAACAACAAATAAACAAAAATACAAAGAAATATAGGAACGAAATAAAAACTCATGCAATAAAAAAAAATCTATAATAGTATAAGTCAAACCTATTTCTATATAAATATAGTTTTACACATATCATCACAAGAAAATTATGAGATAGTGACAAATTTTGACAAAAAAATATATTTAGAAACTAATTTAAAAACTAATTTTTTAATTAGAGACCAATTTTTTTAATAGTGAAAACATAATATTAGTGACTAATTTAGAGACCAATTCATAATAAAAACTATTTTACTTACCAATTTATAGACCAATTATAGTTTTTTTAACTATTTTAGTTACCAATAATTCTTAGTTTATAAATTAGTATCTAAATTGGTTAGTATAGTAATATAATGACTAATTATTTTTTGTCACTAAAATTTTTCATTAATAAAAAAAATTATTATAATATATATATACATATTTTCAAACCACATACTATCTTGCTAAGCTACAAAAATAGCTCACCTTAATCATTATAACATATTTTATACAAAAAAATATCATTATTTTCTTAAAAAAACCAAACAATATTATCCCTTAAACATGATTAGAACTCTCATTTGTCCACCTAAAGGAAGTCCACTTAATCTAAAAGCTCTAGTAGATAGTTAGTTATACCAAGTTTTAAAAAAATTAGATGCATTAACTCGTCTCAATCAATTGAGTTAGGTGCATAATGTGAGCTTTTTTACACATAAATAAATATTAATCTCTCTCTCACATATACACACATGTTCACTCCTAAATAGCTTCTAATCAAACTTTGTTTTCTCTATAATTATCTATTACTAGCCTAATCAACTATTTAGTTACGTGAATGAATCAAATCCACTCATTAATTAGTTAAAAAAAAAAAAAATCCTTGTGACGTGCCTTTGTGACTTCACCTTCCACATGATTTACTTTCTTAATTACAATTTTTTTTCCCTTAAAGGTAAACAAAGTGTTTACGATACTTCTCTTCAACGTAAAGTGGCAGTGTAACAAATCTCAAGCAACACCGATTAAACAACGTAAAAACTCAGTTTTATTCGTATGTTCAGAAAATAAAAGATTCAAACGAAGAAAAAAAGAATAATAAAAAAAAGAGTGTGTCAAATGTGGGGTTTCCAATGCGGAGTTCTCGATAGAACCCTGATTAATCCGGCATCAACCATGGCACCAAACTTTTGCAGAATCGTTCACATCATATTCTCCAATCTCTATGTTTTTGTAATTTTTTAATTATTTTGACTTTCCGGTTTTTTTTTTTTCGACGAGTTTCTTCATTATGTAACGTAAGGGAGCACCCTCTCCATTTTAAATTGTATAATATTCAAAACAAAAAGTATATAACTTAATCAATGAAAAATTACAATTAATATAAATTTTAAGATTCTCATTTATACAAATTATTAAACCTACCATGTATATAATCAAATGAAAATTTTTAAAAAATAATTAATAACCTATATCTAAAATATGTAAGATTATATCCAATTCGTTTTGAAATAATGAAAAACATAATTTTATATATGAATGTGTAAAACGTTTTACCATTGAGTCCTCTAATAAAATTTATGCGATCATCTTTTGTAAAAATATAATTTTAAAGATCAATTTGATCCTATATCAATACTATTTTATTACTAAAATATAATATATTTAAATATATTTAATTAAACTTTTGTTTATTTGAAGTATTAAATTCATGTAAATTATCATATTCAACCACCCATTTACTTTTTTTTATAAAATATTTCATAGTGTGTTAAATATTTCACATTGATTATTGTTTTTTAAAATTGAGTTAGACCGAAAACATCTCTTACCATATTAAAAGTGTATACAACATTTTTTTTTTTACTTTTATTTTATATTCTATGATCTAAATTTTATTTAATAATAATAATTTTCTAGTTTCTATTCACGAGAACAATTTCAACAAATGTATGTCTTTTGAAATGTATACTTTTTTTTTTCCTTTCTAGAAAATGGTGATATATCAAAGTCACAAGAATCATTAAAGAAGATACTATCACTTCATGACATGCACGAGAGGACCCATACTATTTCAAACACTTGATAATCAAAGTGGTTGGGATCACCATTTCAGTTCTCTTCAGTTCAATATTTATATTAAAGTTTAATTTAATATATATTTTAGATGAAAAAAAAATCCTTTTACATTTCAAAATTTTAAAAAATAAAGTACATCACATACCATTAATGTTATTTATCATAATTACACTTTTATTTTGTTAAACCTAATTTCTCTTCTTGCACATGTTACACAATACAATATAATGATTAAAAAAAAATATATAAAAAAAAAATATATATATATATATATATATATATATATATATATATATATATATATATATATATATATATCAGTTGCCCCTTTAATCTGATCCTGCATCATATGTTAAGACTCCCACGCGAAAAAAAAAAGGTCCACATGCCACCATGCATACGAATACACCGTTCAATTATTAAAGACGATGATGATTCATTGTTATTATTTTATAGATTATATTTTATATGAATCTAAATTTCCAACTATTGTTCGTTTAATTTTAATTTAATTAGTAAGATGTTTTTTTAATGTAAAAGTTCATATAAATAAAATCTAATAAAGATATTAAATTAATTTCTTCATAAAGCAAATTTACGTAAAAGTTAAAGGAATACAAAAAAAGAGTCTCGTATTTTATGTTTTTTAAGTTTATACAAAATATAATATTATTTTGTGGTAAAATTCATTTATTTATTTTTTGTAGAAGTGTTAATTAAGAGGCTACTTTAAACAAGTACAAATTATGAAATTCATGTCACAAGAAAACGAGTTTGTATACTATAAAACTTTTTTATTTATTTTGAAGTATATTTAAATTCTGACAACTCACTCAAACTAAAAAGAGGGTCTGAAACTACCATGCCCAGATGCTGAAACAGCCTTTAAATAAATTGAAGAAAGTGTGACAGTATTAAGAGGGAAAGCGAGGGTTCTCCTAACGTAATCAATAATTGTTTTTTATAAGTTAATTTTAATTTGTGTATAAATAGCAATATAAATTTAAAAGTTTAATTTTGAACTATATTTTTTAAATTGTATATTTATGTATATCTAATGTCCACATCATGTTGCGTCATCTTTTGTGATCTCTATCCAAATTGTGGTAAAGAAGAAATTTAAGATACGGAAACATTGGCCACATTAAAGCTACCTTTGCATAGGATTCATAATGGAACAAGATCTTCTATCATACCTAAAATCTCTCAATTTTTTTTTAATGGCATTTAGAGGTGTCAAACACTCACCAACTTTACATTTTTTTCACCATTACCCATGTATTTCTATGCAAACTTAGATGAAATATAAATTTATAGCAGTGGAAATGGTATCAAAATAAGGAAAATATGTAGATTGATTAAGCATCAATTTGGATAATATATGAATTTTAAATGAAATATTAAAATTATAAATAATAAATAAATTTTTGAATTTAGTATCATGATGAATATTTATCAGTACGCTTTAGTGAGGATTAAATCCACAACTTCTTTTACTCTTCTTCTTAAACTTACTTAATTATTTTTATTTATCCAAATTAACCACTAAGCCACATTATCATACCTTATACACTTTATTATGTGTTGAGTTGCGGAGAAAAGTTGTAACATATAGTTTAATATAACTAAAAAATCATGAAAGAATTATTCATCTCATTATTTTTAGAAGATGCAATTTTCACTTTAAAAATATATGAAAACAATATTTACGTGGTGTTAAGTGTCGTTCATTGAAAAAAAAAAATCTAAAATGTTTATTGATTGAATTAGTAATTTGGTCTTATATTTGGACATTTGATTCGTTTTAATTCATATATTTGTTTTTTTTCCAGTTTTTATTAATTAGAGTCAATGTAATCACATTCGTAAAATGAATGTTAGTTAACATAGTTTGTAGGTGATCACATATCCAAATCCTCTTATTTCGTTCAAGCCCATATTTTCGACTACACAATGTCATCGAGATTGTCTCATTAGAATCCAAAATTGACTCCTTTAAATCTAAGATATCCATTTTGTCTACTCATTTTGAATTTGTTCTCAAAACCCGTGAAGGACGACACTGATAGAAAAATGACTACACTGTCTCCATGTAAAAAGTACAAAAACTCAACTGAGTCAGGAAAAAAAAAAAAAGAAGATCAAATTACTAATTAACTGTTTTATTGAACTAATATATAGTCACCTCTCAAACTATGTCAAATTAATAAAATAATTACATTAACTATAATTAACAAAAATTAAACTTAAAAAAATAAATATAAATACCAAAACAAATACAAACCTAAAACCAAAATAGTAATTAAAAATATCTATTTGACAGAACTTCAGACAAAAAAATAAAATATAAAAATAAAAAGTAGAAGTTTTGAAAAGATCATGATCTTTAATTGACGTAGCATTTATTCAATCCTATAGTTATTAATGACTTAAGTAAGTACGAAAATATTGGAACGTTTTACTTTGATGGTGTGAAATAACTAAAATCGATTAAACAATTTAAAGATTTAAATTTAGATGTAAAATTTTCTCTATATCACATTGGGTTTTATGTGTTTATCATAACTATTCGAATTAAGATTATAATTTATATATTTATGAAACAAAATCAATACATGCATATGGAGTAAGTTTAGGAAAATAGAGGTGTCAAGAACAATTTCTTTTATCATTCAGTTTTTTAAAATTCAAGTTCTGAAAATCCTCTCTCCCTCTTTTTTTTTTCGCTTTCTATTTGTCAACATTTTCCTTTATTTATGTACACAACTCTTGTTCTTAGAAACTTTATCGTCTTCAAACTTACCACTTAAATTAAGATTTTATTTTATCAAATTTTATAATATTTTAAGATTTTTTTTAAATAATATAATTTTATTCTCTTACACTTTACATACCCAAACAGAGCTAATGAATCTTGTATACTTTATTAATTTAACTACAGTTGATTTACGTGACAATTATAAAGACATATATTTTAATAGGTGATCAATATAGTTAACATTTTGAAGTATCATATTATACTGGACCTTCTTATAAATTAATCATGACTATGACTATAATAATGAATATGAGAGCAATAACTATACTAATTTGATTTGATTGTACTGATTATAATAATAATAGCAACCCCAATCATAATGAATAAATAAATAAAAATCACTCGACCAATAGAAAATATGAACGATAATTATTATATTTTTATTATTTTCATAAAAACTCTCCTCCCAAGGAAAAAACATGTTGTTTGAAAAAAGAAATACAATGGAATATAAGATAAACAAATTATATCATGTCAGTATAAGAGAAACATTTAATTACATAAGACTATCTTATATTACATATTGTTTCACGGATATTTAATGATAGATTTACTAGTTAGTTAGTAATTATTAATGAATTTATTGACAACCATCAATGATAATTTTATTTATAGATTTTTTATTGTCCATAATCCACAAATAAACTTAAACTATTAATGTATTTTTTTTATTATTAACAAATATTTATTAGCACTAATATATTTCTGCTTATTAACAGATTTTATTTGTTAGTAATTATAGATTTTTCTGTAATATATTATAATTATCTTTTTTGTATTTGTATGGATTTCAATTATAATGGTCGTGTGATGTGGTGTAGCATGTGATTTTACAGGTGAGGTGAAATATGATAAAAATGTTATGTTTTAAGTTTTGAAATTGATATGTATAAATTTATATATAGTTGTCTCCTTTTAAATTTCTTAATAATTTAATTTTTTAAAATATATTTTACTGAAAAAGAAGAATGTGTTTTGAAATAAATATTATAATATAAATACTAAATATGATTATTACAGTAAATCTTGATATAAATATTTTCAGAATATTTTTTAATAAAAAATAAGACTAATCATTCAAAAGAATAATAATTCCCGAAAATTTATAATTCTCAATAACCATGATTTTTTATAATGGACAAATTTTGCATTTAAATAAAGTTCACTTGAAAATCAATTTTACAGATATTCATCCAGATATATAGGATAATACTATTCCGGTAAATTTTTTATAAACATTCTTTAAAAATAAAAATAAGATTTTTTTATCAGCTAAAACATTTCCTCGAGTTTATAAATGAATGAATCACCTCGTATACAAATTAATTTTAGCTTCTGAAAATTTTTGTTCAAATTTTTCTATAATTTTTTTTAACGAGATTATCTGAAATAGGACCTAAATTATAGAAACTAAGAATTGCAATCGATACGGCTAGAAATCTGGACAATAAATGTATAAAATAAACACAATAAAAATAAAAATTCGTTCTTTAAATCACCATAAAAATCTTCAATTATTACATATATTTTAAAGTTAAAAGGTGAACATATATACTTACCGCAAAATAAAAAAAATGTTATTATTATTATTATTATTATTTATATGTGATATAAAAACAAAAAAGAAGAGTATGGTAATAAGATAGGAGAATGAGGAAGTGATAGTGGGAGGAAGGTGAGAAGCAGCGAGAAGCAAGAACCAATCGAATCAACGATCCAAACAAAAACATAGAAAAACCGACGTTCCTCTTTGTTGGTCCCTAAACTACAACACTGTGTGTATGAACATTAGAATTGTCGTTTCGCCGTTTCTCGTTTCGTTTCGACGCCTACGAAGCTTCTACTACTCCCACTACCACTTCCAATTTATTACCCTAATTACTATCGCCAACCTTTTTTCTTCTGCTTTCAATTGCTTCGCATTGCATGGACCATTTCACCTTCTAACACAATCAATTTTTCTTCCATAATTTGTTTCCAGACCCAGAGAAAAAAACTACCTGAAGAAGTTGATGAATTAATTAATCTTAAACATCACTTCTTTCTCTCTCCAACCTCAATCCCTTCACTTGCCCCACTTTTTCTTCAGAGCCTTTATCTCTGCCTCAACCCCCTATTTTCTCTATTGTTTCCTTTGTTCCGCTATTTTGTGGTAAGTTTTTTTTTTTTTTTGGGTTTTTTTTTTTTGGGTTTTTGGTTTTTTTTTG
>Ga0214545_1011660_pt1 | contig 12001 bp, 3 predicted proteins | sample CNSS4metaG_FD_160064 | JGI IMG/M metagenome (GOLD analysis project Ga0214545, IMG submission 160064) | Root nodule microbial communities from cowpea collected in UCLA plant growth center, Los Angeles, California, USA - CNSS4 | ecosystem: Host-associated > Plants > Roots > Nodule | place: USA... | reverse complement strand
AGAATCGAACCAGTATAAAAATTTTGTGTGCTTTATCTCTTTCTCTCTATATCTTGTCATAGTATAAATGCTCCATACATTAAGCATCAAACCATACTATTTCAATTGATTCAAAAGAAAAAGGTTTTATCAAAACAATTTCAAAAGTGCTAAAACTGGGAAAAATTTATTAATATCAATTCACCCCCCTCTTGGTTGTGAAATATTGGAGCATCATTTCTAACAGAAGCAAGCCAGGGTTACACACACAAACTCTCGCTCAAGTAGAGAGCTCTTGTTTGAGCGAGGCACTGTCTCGCTCAGGCGAGAGACACTCGCCTAAGCGAGAAGGCGTGGAAGCCTTGGGGTGCCGCTGCAGTTTTAGCCCAGGCGAGGAAAACAAATATTCAAATTAAAATATATTTTAAATGTTTGTCTACAATCTTTTAAATTCTAATGAATCTCTTTTTTATACACTAATAAAAGTTATAATACATCATTTGATCAAAATGATACAAAGAATAAATAATAATCATAATAAAAGTTTAAAATAAATTATAATTGTTTACATTTTAGATTATAATACCAAATAAAATTTCAAGAGAACCAACACATTTATTAAATTTGCAAACATTAATGAAACCTAGTTGATACAAATTTAAAAATATTTTTTAAAAAATATAAAAAGAAAACAAATATTCAAATTAAAATATATTTTAAACGTTTGTTTACTTCAATCTTTTAAATTCTAATGAATCTCTTTTTTATACACTAATAAAAGTTATAATACATCATTTGATCAAAATGATGCAAAAAACAAATAATAATCATAATAAAAGTTTAAAATAAATTATAATTTTTCACATTTTAGATTATAATACCAAATAAAATTTCATGAGAACCAACACATTTATTAAATTTACAAACATTAATGAAACTTAGTTGATAAAATTTAAAAATATTTTTTGAAAAATATAAAAGGAAAACAAATATTCAAATTAAAATATATTTTAAATATTTGTTCACTTCAATCTATTAAATTCTAATGAATCTCTTTTTATACACTAATAAAAGTTATAATACATCATTTGATCAAAATGATACAAAGAACAAATAATAATCATAATAATAAAATTTTAACATAGATCTTGTATCTTTTGAAATTCAATTATGTTGGATGGTGATAAAAAAATATTCATGACAATTACATTAAATTTTTATATTGTAGTAAATAAAAGTTATTTATACAAGTGAGAAAATTATAGTATGATTGATAATGACTTTGAAAATAAAAAAATAATTAGATAAAATATATCAAAATAGTATTCTACATAATTAAAATAAATAAAAAACAAAAATATTAAAAAATTAACAAATATTTACAAATAATTTGAGAGACTATTAAAAGAAATCGCACAAAGAAAAACAAATGTATAATTAAGGGTATGATAAGTTAAAAAAATATCTTAGAGATCTAATAAAACTTTTCAAATATCAACATATATACTCAATGGTTGAGAAATAATAAAAATTGTTTTAGCGAAACAAAAAAGTTCTTCAAATGAAACAAAAACCAATAGTAATAAAGGATTTTTTTATATTACCTAGTAAACAAAAAGTTGTGCTATTAAATACTTAAATTAAGAGTATTAAACATTCTCATATGAAAGAAAAATATATAATAAATAAAAATATTAAAAAATAATAGAAATATTCAAAATGTAAGACATAAAAAAAAATTAATTGACATACATCTTTTTAACATAATTACATAAAGTTTGTGATAAGATAAAAAATATAATTGAGATGCAAATGAGTTTCGTGACAAATCAAATAATTAGAAGAAATAAAAAACAATATATATATATATATATATATATATATATTTGTTACTTAATTAATTGTGAATATTTTAATAATTTAAATGGGAACATGTATTATGGCGGAGATATGTACATCCCCATACCCATCCCCATACCCAATTAAAAAATTTGGGGATTCCCCATACCCATACCCAGTCAATGCGGGGATTCCCCGTCAAAATGGAGACGGGTTCGGACAATACCTACGAGGACGAGTTTATTTGTCATCTCTATGAAAGAGGTTGGTTACAAAGGATGGCATGAGATTTATGTGCATGATGAATATTACTTGATTGATTGAGCATGATTGGTATGTGGTTACGTAATCCCATGAACCTCTAGGTGAGACCTCATGGTGGTGCTTTAGTGGTCGGGACGTAATTTCATGATCCCTGTTAGTGAGAGTTCATGATGGTGCCCCATCTATATAATTTGGTAAGCATTCAAGGTAAGGTTGCATCCTGACACTCTAAGGAGTCAGTTAGTCTCACATAGAGCAGACTGACTTTTGTGGTGAGAGTAGCAGGAGACCTGAAACTCATTAAGGGCTAACCTTATGTGGGGGAATTGAGACAATGTAACACTTAGCTCAGGGGTGAGCATCTCGGGGGTGAGCAGGATAATCCACCACAAGTGCAAGCATCCGCTGAATCCGACTAGATTATATGTATCCGGATGAGTCGAGTCTGAGTCTAGTGTATTGCTTGAGAAGTCATAACATGTTTGGATGATGTATACTGCTTGGATTGTGTAATAGCACGTGACTGCATAATAATTGTTTTCTACTCTAGCTTACCTTTTTTGCTTGTTTGGTTGCCTTGTATGTAGTTCTTCTCCTTTTGCGGCGATGATCATCAATTTATTGATGTGAGCAGATGCGAGAGGTTCTCACGGTCAACAGGGGAACGGTGACTCTGCTGCTTAGCCCGCCTAGACTGGATCCCGCTTAGTGCATTTTCTCTTAGGGCTATGGCCATATATTAACTTGTTTTAAATCTTAATTGTATTACTGTTGGTTTATGTATCCTCAGGATTTTTTTTTTATAAATTCTTGGATATTCTTAAGGAGTGAGTTATACTCCCAATTCTTGCTCGTAATATTGTTTATGTGGGACGTGTCATTTTAGTAAGTCTATTTATTAAATAGAATGTTACAAAATGTGGATACAAAGGAGAAAATATTTATTATATATTATTATAAATTTTATGAATTATACGCAAATTTTAGAAATTTAAAATGAAAAAATATTTAGAAATTGTCAGCTGAATGGATATGCCAAATAAATAACAAGGAGCAGATAAAACAATCAGAAGATAGGTAAGATCATAAGCAGTGATATTTAATGAAGAAGATTTTTTCACAGAAAATAAAGGTAAGATTTCTGTAAAAAGAAATTTTAACTTGATTTTTTTAAAAAGTAACAGTTTTAAAACTTTTAAAAGAATAAAATAAATTATATTCTTAGTGAAACTGTGCTATAAAAAAAGGTATATGTGAGAGATATTCTTACATTTAACGGTGAAAAATATAATATCGACTTATTTTACAAAAATGCTCATTCCATTACGAATGCAACAGTTTTTATATTTGAAAGTTAAATAATTCACCATAATTGTTGTATTATTATATATGATTATGCTAAACACTAAGTTCCTTAATTTTTTTTATAAGAGTATATATCCAAAACATTATCCTCCTTTAATGGACAACAAAATGGTCTGATAATCTTTAGATAGATAGTGCTTACTAGAAATGCTAGTCAAATTTTGTTTACTTTTAAAATATTTTTTTTACTGGAATACAGATGAATTGACCTCTAAATAAAATTTGAACAAATATTAACTTTTCTTTTAAGTTAACACATTTTTTTAAGAACATAATATTGGAAAGAGCTTAACACATTTTTCTAAAATGTTTACTGCACATAAAGCGAATTCTAAAGATATTTTGGCCAAAAGCTAAAAATTAGAAATGCTAATGTTTTGGACAGAAGCCAAACTTCTTGTTAAAACCACAACAATTAATGTAACATTCCATTTAATCAATAATTTTGAGCGAGAGCTCTCCACCTGAGCGAGAGTTCGAGTGTAAATCTAGTCTATTTCTGCAAGTTTCGCCTGGGCGAGACAGGCCCGCTTGAGCGAGAACACTCGTTTCTCGTCATTGTTTCCCTGCAACAACCACACCCACGAATCCACACAACATACCAAGACATTTCATGCATTCACAATAACACACCAACCATAAAAATCGTAGAACAACAATAAAACCGACATGAAATTGAAATACAATAATAAACCCTAGCTTTCCTTACCTGGAATGAGCTAGTTAAGGCCTTGACACTGAACAACGGAGCACCACAACTTTAGGAGAAGATTACATAGGTGAGTAGAAACGAGATTGAGCTAGACTTAAATCCGGTTAAACGTCGAAACCCTAAAAGAGTGACGACTGTAACTCTTAGAACAAAGGGAACAAATTTCTAAAAGTGAGTATGAGTGTTAGGATTAGAGCAGATTTAGGGTCTGATTTCCTTTTGAGCCAACCCCAAATCCAACTGATTTTGGGATAGCCCTTTAAAATAAAAGAATAGAGAAATATGGGCCTTATACCTAAAGAGGCTTGGAGTAAAAGGAGAAGGTCCTTAAATAATTTCAAAAAAAATTTGGGTGTATCACCTAAATTATCATTAATCATAATATTATTTTATATTAATTACAAAATATTATAAATGTTTGGATTTGGATGACTAGAGTCTCCAATGTTTTCTCCTTTTCATATTCCGTAATAATGTCCTCATGTTCTTCTTCTTTATTGTTATATTAAGATAACATAATTATTTTGGCCAGAGGTATGGAACCCCTCAGCCTCTGTTTTTTTTCATTTCCACGGCCTTCTTTTGTCTTTTGGTTTCAGATTCTCAAATCTCTATCATATCATGGATTATAAAGGTTTAATCAGATAGATGGTACGTATTTTATCGGAATGTATTAGTTTATTATTTGTTTTTAAAAAGTGTCAATTGAGTCTATATTTTAAAAAAAATGTTTTAATTAATTTTTTTAAAATTATTAACATCGTTAACGGTATTAATATTTAAAATGACTGACTTATAAAATTAAGTATTGATAATATTTATATTTAAATTTAATGGCAAAAGTCATGAATAAAGTTAACGACGTTAATAATTTTTTTTTTCTGAAAGATCCTAATCGACATACTTTTTCAAAATATTAGGACTCAATTAACACCTTTTTAAAAATGAGTATCAAACCTGAACGAAAATAGTTATCATCCAACTCATTAAACTTATTCTAAAGTTTCTTCATTTATTATAATAAAATATTTTTTTTTTATATTTGACCTTTTATTTTCTGTAAATAATTATCCTAATGATTATCAATCAAATCGGTATATCTTTTAACCCATTTATTAACATTGGTTTTAAATATCTGATTGGTTTTAAGGCTACAGACCCATTCAACGTTGGACCTAACACCACAATTATTAGGCATCGAATTTTACAAAGTTTATAGTTAGTTGTAATGAAATTTGACCGAATAATCATCAATGCAGTTTTATTTTATTTAAAAGACAAAAATATTCCTAAATGTTGTATAATTGTGTTGATATTTTATTTAATGCTTACCAATAAATATTAAAAAATAATTAAATAATTATATTTTAATGCTTTTAAAAACTAAAATATAATTAAATATAAAAAAAAAATTAATAGAAAACCAAACACAACAAGATAGTGTTAAACATCTAAAAAATTTAAAAAAAATAATTAAAATATTAATTTATGACTTTATTGAGTTTCCAAAATTTTTACTTTTAATCATATAATTATTACTTAGAAATTTCAAAAGGTATTTTAATTAATATAATTAATTATTCAAACTTTCAATATAAAAATAATGAAAATAATGCACATTAATTGTTCTTTAATCAGTACCCTTCTTATAATAATAATAATAATAATAATAATTTATCATTGATAATTTACTGAATTTAAAACTCCTTTTAAATATCTAAGTTTTCAACTTTTATACTTAGACTAGATATATTTTAAGGAATTTCTTCCATGTCGTAACTTTCTATCTCTATTATTTTTTATTCTGATGTTCTGAATTCAAAATATATACATTTATCCATTTCTTTTCAAAATAAAAAAGAACAGGATTAAATATTTAAAAAATGATATGTTGACATCGTTACTTTAGATATATCTATTTACAAACTTATATAAATATGTAGTAATAAAATATTTTGAAGTTATATTCTTAATTTAAATTCTATATTATTAAATCACTATATCTAATTGTCAAGGAATATAAAGGATGTAAAAATATTATTACTTGTAAATATTTATAAGGTGTAAAAAGCAACACTATAACGTATATTAGGCCACTTGAGTCCATTTCTCAGAAAATCAATCACCATAACCACAAGCGAGGCGCTGATAGCCTAAAGTGGGCTTAGTACGCCCAACTAAAGTCTCCATGCTAAAATTTACCTAAAAATATGAGTCCACGTACTACTAAAATAATTAATTACTCATAGACCTTCCTGGTTCGGCAGAAAATATTTACAGATTTTTATGTAAAATATTTTCTACAAAAAGTATTTATATTTTTTTTGAAATTTTTTCCACAGAAAATACATGTAAATTTTCCTCTATAAATTTGTTGTAAAAAAATATTTTCAATATCTGTAAAATTTCCTACGTTCACGTTTAGAGATGTAAAAAAAATATGTACCCGTGGGTATCTGTAGATAAAACTCGTAACGGATAGAAAATAAATATTAAAAATGGATACCCACTATCCATGGGTACGGGTATTTTTGATACACGCATGTTAACGGGGCGGATACAAGTATCATAGTATCCGTACCCGTGGATACCCGTACCCGCTAAACTTACACCCCTTGACATTCTTCTCATTCCTTTCTTTGAAATTAGACATATACATAAAACCTTATATAGACAATGACGTTTATGGTATGGTTGTTGTCAAATGATGGAATCAAAATAAGAATACTTGGTACGTGACAATTAAAGTTTATTATTTGTTTATTTTATTTATTTTTCAAGAATCAATCGGAGAAAGTGGATTTGTTGATCAAAACACTAATTAAAGAATTTTCATTGGGTTGAACGTCATTTTATATTTAATTCTACAGTTATTTGGACACGTATCAACTTGACTTTATTTGAACTTTATTTAAAATTTATGACAGTGATGTATTTTATTTTATTTTATTTGAATTTATGATTAAATATATGTTTTTTAAATAATTTTGTAAATACCTGCGGGAACCCGTGGATATTCGCGGATATAAAAAAAAATAGACAGGTACTCGCATAATAGATACATGACGGATATAGATATAGATACGGGGCAGCTATTTATCCAGCGGGTAGGGTATGAAGGAGCTACTACCCGTATCTTACCCGCCCCATTGACATCCCTATTCACGTTGGTTATATAACTATATATTTTTTTCTTGCAAATAAAAGCACTCAACAACAGATATCATAGTATTATTTGTTAAAGGAGCCCTTAATTAAATTTACATAAAAACATTAAAAATTGAATGCGCTTATCCAGCTCCATTCTCATAATGTTTTTGCTTAAATTTGGTCAGTGAAGACTAAGGATTTTATTTAGAAGAGTTACATGATATTTGGGTGTTCTTACAGAAAAAAATAAAAATAAAAAACTTAAAAATTTTAGTGAGATATTAATTTATCTTCACTCATGCTTCAAGAACAATGTATTTGAAGCATATATAGCTATGAGCATGAGTGTTTTGAAGCTGTTATTGTTTAGTCATTATGTTAGGAATCCAAGTGTGATTCTAAGTCCTACATTGGTTAGAAATGAGAAAAAGGTGAAGCACTATATAAGAATAAAGACCCATAAACCCATTGCCTTAAGGTGTTGGGTTGAGAGTGGTGTCAGTGTCTTATGTGATTGGGCTCAGGTCTCATTAGTGTTGTATCTCCCCAGTGAAACCCCCTCCTTAATCCTAACACATTATTATAATCTTTATATCATACTCGTGGTGGGTAGAATATATAATTTGTAATTACATAGAATTTTATGTCTTGAGGTTTTTGTAAATCCTCGGTAATTAATGTGGATGTTCCAAACTTGCAATGTGTACCAGGGATTTTTAAAACATTTAGATTTATTGGACTTATCATCTATTAGGATTTAGAATGTGTTTGGATGGGAGAGAAGATTTGAGAGATAGTAAGTAGATGAATTTGAGAAAATGAAGAGAGAATTATGGTGTTGTCTGTTTTAAGGAATAAATAATTTGATTTAAATGGAGATAAAATAAAAGTTTGTAAATGATGTGATTGATATGATATATTAAAAAAATGTCTTAAAAAAAATAATATTAGATGATTACCATTTTATCCTTAAGAATAAAAATGATAAAAATTTAAATGTAAATTGTAGAAATTATATTAAAATTTAATTGAAATTGTTATTTATAATAAAAAAAGTTAAAATTGAAAAAAATGAAATTTGTTGAAATAAATTTTAATTATGTTTTTTAAATAATAATTTGAATATTATTATTACAATTCAATATTTTAATAATAATAATAATAATAATAATAATAATTTATCAGAGTTATTATAAAATAATCTCATCATGTAGATGCATCGGTCATAATTGATTTCATAAATATACAACCTATCAAATTTCATCACTTTCTAGAATCAATTTAATGCTTCCTACCACCTAAATAATCAATTTAAGCTTTTCCACATGGGTCTTGCTAACCAGTGCCCTAAGGACACTGGTTAAGGATAGTTAATATACACGAAATTTTACAAAAGTACATAGTTAAGTGTGATATTAATTAAAATCTGACCTAACAACTATTAATGCAATTTTATTTTAATTAAAGGACAAAAATATCCATAAGTGATGTACATATGTATTTAATATTTATTAATAAAATAAATGTATTTTAATGTTTAAATATAATTAAACATAAAAAAGTTTGAACATCTAAAATTATAAAAAAAAACAATTAAAGTATCAATTTTGAGTAGAGACTTTAAAAATTCCAAAGTCCTAATTGTATCAAAAACATATTCTCTAAAAATTAAAAGGATATTTTTGTCTTTAAAAAAAATGTAATATGCATTTATACTATTTTAATTAATGTATTTAATTATTTCAGTTTTTAATGTAAAAATTATAGTACCAATGCACATTAATGATTCCTTAACCAGTGCCCCTAGGGCACTCGTTAGCATTCTCCTTTCCACATAAGTGATTTTCTTTCCTTACAAGTAAATAAAAGTAAGGACAATGATATTATGACTCCCATTTTTTTAACTCTCATTCTTTATCTTTTTTTTTTTTGAAAAGTTCAATGACTCACGTTAAACCACGTTAGGAAATAAATGATGGAAATCAAAAAAATAAGAGTTAAAATATAATTATCCTAAAAGCAAAGATTTTTATGTAAATTACACACTCATCATGTATAATAAATCCACCCACATCTATCTACATGTGCGGATCTCTCAACTTCTCTATCCATGTAAATAACCTCTTTCAAATCCATACAAATCAAATATTAAAAAACAAATGCATATACAACTTACAAATCTATCATTATCATTCCACTTTAACAGTAAATATATAAATCCAAACATAGGCTTAATTTGGATTTTAGTTCCCAAATTTGTTAAAAAACTATGGGTAACCTATTAGTTAATGGAGTTAAAATGGTTGAAAACCCTAAAAATAACATAAAATGCCTTTTTTGTCCTGATATGTGCCGCGACCACTGTTTTAATAACTTGAGAAATTATACTTTGACTCTCATTTATTATTTTCTGACGTGGCTTAGTGTGGATCATTGATTCTTTCAAAGAAAAAGATAGTGATACATTAATCAATGACCCACACTAAGCCACGTCAAGGAATAAAGAATGCGAGTAAAAAAATAGAAATCATAATATCATTGTCGTATAGATTTCTCTCTTGCATGGATTGTGTATTTCTTTTCTACAATCAACTACGTAGTTATAACCCACAAATTATAAAATACGGAAAATGAATCTTCTATAGAGATTCCTAGGATTTAAAGTAACAAATGACAATTTATTAATGACAGTTATCGCTTTACTGTTCCCTCTAGGATAGCTTCACCAATAATCGGGATTATGCATTATTTTATACTTTTGTACATCATGTGTGCAACTCAAATCCATTATGAAAATTATATAACATTGTATATACCATATTAAGTATCTTTGTAAGCCATAGGAACAAAGAGAGAAAGGAGATGAAGAGAGAAAAATCTTGACCCCAAGATATAGAGAGAAGAGTAATGAAAGAAAATGAAATTTACTTTGGATCTTACCAACTCCAATGTAAATTTAAGTCTCCTACATCTACTTCACACTCTTACATGATGTAATTAGTGTAATTACTCCAAAATATTCAACTTAAACAAACCTTCTATTTAACTGGTGTTTAATGAAAAATTGAGTAGGCTTACTTATTATTAACATACAACTTTGATGTTATTAAAAATATTGTGGAGAATATTACCATGGTCTATTCAACCTTCATAGTAACATTAGTATTATCATTACCTACTCAACCTTCGTAATAACATTTACTTATACCATCGTTTTACCACAAGAGGGGTATATTTATTTGAAATTTATTAGGGAAATTTTCAATATAAAAAAGTTTCACATTTGTACTCAATTGAGATAGTTGGTCACCAAGTTGCGTCATTGGCTTCTACACCTCTGATGAGTAGAGCCGTTAAAATGGGTTATAACCTGTGAACCAACCCAACTCATCACGGGTTCGAGTCGGGTTGAGTTGAAAAAAATTTACAAATTTTAGTATGGGTTAAAATTGAACCCAACCCGTTAAGAACCCGGCTCATTCGGGTTGAATCCGTAATGAGTCGGGTTGGTGCCAATAAATTTTAAATATTAAAATAATATATATATATATATATATATAATATATATATATATATATATTATATATATATATATTATATGTATATATTATATTATATTACATATATATATATATATATATATTTTATATGTATATACTATATTATATATAAGCCCCTTTTTCCTTTTCAGTTGAGTTTTGGGACCTAGTCTTCGTGGGCCTAAGGTCGGCCCAACAAGGGGACCCAATAACCATGCCAGCCCCTAACCCCTTCATCTCTGTTCCATTTTCAAAAACAAGCTTCTGTTCCCTCTCTTCATCTCAAGCCAAGTTCTCTGCTAGGGCTCTCCATCCTCACGTCTTTGAGCTAGCAAAACTCTCCCCTTTTTCCAGTTTCAGCTCACTGTCATAGTTCTTGGAGCTGTTGTGCTACATAGTTAGGGTCTGGTTGTTTTTGGTGCTCAAACGAAGGTAAGGGAAGCTAGATTCATCGGTCTTAAATTATTATTGGCTGTTTTTGGTCGTTTTTATGTTTATATGCGTGCATAGTGTGCTTTTGTTGAATGAAATTGAGTTGCATGTGTACTTGGGCGATGATCTTAGCCATTCTCGCCGCTGCTTGTGTGCTGACAGTAGTGAGATCTGTTATTCTCGCCCAAGCGAGCTCGTCTCGCCTAAGCGAGAGTATCAGAGTGCTCACTGCCACGAGAACTCGCCTAGGCGACCCATTCCCGTTTTGAGCGACGTATAGTCTCGCTCAGGCGAGAAGGCCTCGCCTGAGCGAGAAGTCGTGAAGCCTCCACTGTAGCGCGTCTCGCCTGGGCGAGAGTCCGCTGTGTCAGTGAAGGCCAGCGTCTCGCCTGAGCGAGTTCGCGAGAGGGTGCTATGTTTCCTTGGCTGTTTGAGTGATTTGTTGCATGTACCGTTTAAATTATTCTTTCTAAATATAATGTGCACGAGTATGTTTGAATGTTTGGATTAGTGTATGGCTATTTATCTCGAACATGCAAGATTATGGTGTGATTCCATGAGTTGTATGAGTTGTATGCACAAAAATCTATATGATAGCATGAGTAATGCATGAAGTTGTGTTTGGATGGTTGATAATGAGCATAAGAAATTAATGTTGAGGTAACAAGTGGTGGTTATGTGATATGAAACATGAGATTGGTGTGAAATAGGCGTAATTCCA
>Ga0214545_1011657_pt1 | contig 12006 bp, 13 predicted proteins | sample CNSS4metaG_FD_160064 | JGI IMG/M metagenome (GOLD analysis project Ga0214545, IMG submission 160064) | Root nodule microbial communities from cowpea collected in UCLA plant growth center, Los Angeles, California, USA - CNSS4 | ecosystem: Host-associated > Plants > Roots > Nodule | place: USA... | reverse complement strand
TTTTTTTTTTATTTATTAAATATTATATATTTTTTTTAAATTAAAAAAATATATATATATATATATATATATATATATATATATATATATATATTGATTTACTTTTATTTTTTTTTTTTGGGAATGAAGTAAGGGGTAAGGTAGAAGAGAAGAGTGTAGCATTTATAAATTGAGGGTAGCATTTTTTTTTTTTGGACTTTTAATTAAATGTATTAAGTACAATTATTATTGAATTATAATTAATGAACTATATTATATATTATAATTATTATTAGAAATATTTATAAATTTTGCAATTTCTTGTGTTATTTTTTTTCTTTTATCGTACTCTTATTAGGTGGAGTCTACACTATGTTTGTTCCTTTTATAAATAGCCAAGTTCTTCGATGCACTTGACTTATATTTCGTTTTCATTGTGATGGATTTGTTTTTTGCTTTGGTCGACTTGTTACTCATTGGATTCTCTGCTATTTTAATAACCAACTTGTTCTTACCTAGGTTCTTATCAATAGTTTGAGCTTATTTTGAGAGATCAAACCACTCTCAGGTATTGTTGTGCTCAATCACATCGATCTCTTCATTCATTTCAAGTCACCATTTCTCATCTTGCACGCACCTCTAGTGCAACTCTCATATCCTTCTTGGCACACAATTATTCTTGCTTGAAACATCTTGTTCAAGTTTCAAATGCCTTTTATGCAAAACCTACTTATTCTCTCTAAGTTTGCTTGCAAAATTGTCTCTAACCTTTTTTTTAATTTAATGTTGCAAATCTCTTTTTACAATCTCTAACCTTTGAATAACATACTTGTCTTCTTCAAAATCTAAGTTATCCACACTCCATACTGAGCTATCCGAGCTATCTAAATGTCCCACTGGACTTTCTGAAATGTTCATTTGCTCAACAAGCTATCTACATTCTCCATTGAGCTTTCCATGTCCCTTTTCAGGCTATCTAAGATCTCCACACTCTATGTCAAGCTTTTTAAGCTATCCAGGCACCATCAAGTTGTCTAGGCTATATGCACGTCTTATTGACCTATCAATGCTACTCGACTGTCTTATGATATTCAACCTTGTTGTCGACTTATCCATTTGCTTGTGCTTGGGCTGCATCCCATCATGAACAACACTACTACTTCTTTAACTTCTTCGGCGAGATTGATTGTCTCTTCTATTTTATTTTCATATCGGAAATTTTTTTGCGAAATGTTCAACCTTACTTGCCACAACTGAAGCAATCTGATTTGCACTCCTTTGCACAATGACCATATTTGTCACACTTGAAACACTCAACACTTGAGTTGCTTGTCCGACCTTCTGTCTATTGACCTCGACCTTGATCGCACCAATTTTGTTAACCGAACTGTTCTTTCTCTTCTTGTCCTCCTTTGCCTCTATCACCAAGATTGCTTCCTATACCTTCTCAATATCGTCTTTTGTCTTAAATGTTATGAACTTCTCCCTTTATTTGAAGTAGTTGATCAAATGGCTCCCACTTGTTCTTTTGTTGCTCGTGTGCTTCAAGAGACTTGACAAACTATTCAGCCAAGAACGTTAACAAGTCTTTGGACTTCTCAATAGCACAAACTATATTCTTAATGTCATCACTTAGCAACCTTAATATTTTTTTCGCTACTCGCTAGCTAGTGGGTAGTATTTCTATGTTTCTTCCGAGTTGGTTTTCCATTGTTTCAACATGAGAGTTGTACTCGGTTACTCTTTCAGTCTCCTTCATTCTTATGCTCTCCAACTCCCCCCTATGAGTTTGAAGTCGAACCTTCTTTACACAATCATTCCCCTTATATGCCATCTCCATAATGTTTCATGCTTATTTTGAAGATTTTGCAATTGCAATCTCTCAAATTCAGACTCGTCCACAACTTGATACATGATGTATAAAGTTGTTTTGTCTTTCACACACACCTCTTTCAACGCTTTTAACTAGACATTCTACCAATTCGTGGTGTTGGTTGGTTCTTTGAAACCATATTCAACCACCTCCTAATTTTCTTGAGAGTTAAGAACCCTTTTTCTTTAGACTCCAATTATCATACTTTATCACCTTTGTCAACTTGGGCTAGCATATTGTTTGCAAGGTTGGTCGTCTCACTCAAACTATCTATCTCTCAAGCACTCTCTCTATAGTTATTTCTTAGGCACTCGGACATTCAAGTTTTTTAGCTTTAACATTAATTTGTTGACATCAAATGTTTATGAAAATATATTCATTGATATTATGATTTGTGAAATATTTTGAGCAGTAGATAAACTATTTATAAACTTTTTGTCTTGAACCTTCAACTACATGCATTAACACAACTACTACCAAAATTATCAATGAACTCTATTACACGTTGTAACCAAAACATATTGCATTTGAGTTTATCCAACAATTACTATTTATTTAACTTTCATCCTCTTCTCCTCCCATCATCACATGTGACTGACGGAGGCTACTTCCACCATCATTGTTTACTTCCACGATGGTGCTTTGCGCTGTTCTCAACAATTTCGATAACTTACGATACAATAACCCTCCCAAAACGACATTGTTTTGCGTTGACCTTGTAGAGTGTCAAGAATGGAAGGACAAGTGAAGAGTTGATGAGTTGAAGGGCAAATATGGAAAAGGAAGAAACACAAAATCTCAACCCTCAGTTAAAGAATAATAAATCTAACGGAAGAGAATTAGTTGCGTACCAGTACACTTGTCGTGTGAATATCAGAACTAAATAAATTTACCGGGAACTCCTCGCGAACCACGCAGCTTCCATTCTGATAGTGATTTAGAAGAAAAGGAAGAAACGGAGTAGAAGTGTAGAAGCATTATCATTCATCACAGTGGAAGATGCCGACACGTTGTGAAATATGCTGCGAGATAATGATCGCGATCTTGCTTCCACCAATCGGAGTTTGCTTTCGCCACGGTTGTTGCAGCGTGTGTATCCTCTCTTCCTCTCTCTGTCTTGATCTCTCTCTTTCTCTCTCTGCGAGATCTAAGACTGTGATTTCGTTTTTGCAGGTTGAATTCATCATCTGTTTGCTCCTCACAATTCTAGGTTATATTCCTGGCATCATTTATGCTCTCTATGCCATTATCTTCGTTGATCGTGACCAGTATTTTGATGAATACAGGCGTCCTCTCTATTCGCAATACTGATAGTTTAAGTTCGAATGCATTATTGATGTTCATGTCTTGCTCGTGTGCGTAGCGTAACTACTACAAATTTAAGTTCATGTGCTTATGGTTTTGTAATTGAAATTGAAATTGCTTATGGTTTGTAGAATCTATTGTTTTCTCTCTTGAAGCTTCAACAATTTTTATGGAATCAGGATTCTTCTGTGATGCCTTTTGATTTAGCGTAGATCTATGACTTCAGCAATATAGTAGCATCTAGAGTCTTTAGTTTTTAGGGGTTTGGACTTTTTAAATCAACACTACGTAGTTTTGGGGCTGTTGGAAGTGATTCAAACGGATAAGAGGAATGTACTGTTTTATTAGCTGTTGCGAACTGTGGGAGTGATAACTGATACAGTTAATTGATTCATTTCTGGTACGTCTTTCATTCTCTCTACTGTTGATTCAATTGATTAGTAGCTGTTTCAAGATCTAGTTAGCAACGAGGGAAACCCTCATCTTTCATTAGTACTTAATTTTCATCTCAGAAAAAAGATTCTCATTCTCTGACAGTTTCACCTTCTCGATTTAATTCTGTCATGGCAATAGAGCTCCTTTCCTAGGGTGCTCTGTTACTGCTGTATAAGATTCTTCATCTCTGATTCTTGAGTTCTTTCTTCGCTGTTTGGTTACTGAAATCTTCATATTCAAGTAACCGTGGTGAATCCAAATCGGATTCCGGGACCTTCTATCCCTTTCCACGTGGATCCAGAAGAAACCTTAGTGCATTATTTGGTTTCTTCTTGGTGTGGTCATGGATAGAAAGGAAATATTTAAGCTTACACAAAAGAAGGCAAAGGAAGAGTTCTACAAGTTAGAAACTTGTAAGAAGGAAAGAGATAATAGCTTTCATGTAATAAATTATTTGATTGTGTATAAGGTGAGCTATGAAAGATACATGAGACGACTTCCTTTTGTTTGGTCACATTTATAAGAGGAGGCGTGTTTGGCTTTCTTCCCTTTCTACAGGCCTCTTTACATCTAGTGTTTAGGCCATTTTGTAGACACTTATTATACTTTGGGAGATAAAAGTCATTTGCTTGCAAGAGTCGTGAATTATTGCAAGAAGTCGAGAATTTCTATCTTTTATATTCTTATATTGAGAACTAAGTCTCAAGTGGATGATCACCTTGCTTATCGCCTTGAGTTTGAGTGGCACAATCTTCTTTCTAATTCTTAGTTTCTTTTTGTCATGATCTTGGTTTACATACAAGATAAGTTAACCTCATCTAGGTATTTCTATCTTGTTCTTTCGTATTCTTTCCATTAATCTCATACACTCTTTTGCTTAGTTTCTTCTTCCTATAGGTTATGCATAACTACACTCTTTTTGCCAAGTTTCTTCTTCCTATTGGTTATGGCATAACTACACTCTTTTGCTTAGTTTCTTCTTCCTATAGGTTATGCATAACCAACATAGCTTTGGCCATCCTGCTCCAACCAAACACCACCTTGAAACACCATCTAAGTTCACTAAAAACTCCTCCACCCTCGAAATTCATTTTCGATCACAACCCCCACAAAGAACACCTACAACTATCAATATTCAAGCAAGATCTTGAACTCTCTCTTCCTTAAAGCTTTCGCAAACCTCTGCACCAAAACCCAACCAAGAAACCTTCGACAACCCATCAAGAAACTTCTTTCAATTCAAACCAAAGGATGTGCTAGAAATCTAATGCCTTAAACCATGGATTCCTCCCTTGGAACTTGAGATAGTCGATCCACTTCTTGGAGCAACTTTCCAAGGTTCTCTTCACTGCTCCACATGTTCTTTCAATCCAAACCAAGGGATGTGCTAGAAATCTAATGCCTTAAACCATGGATTCTTCCCTTGGAACTTGAGATAGTCGATTCACTTCTTGGAGCAACCTTCCAAGGTATCACTGCTGCACATGTTGAAGATTAAATTCAAAGAACAAGCTGCCTTTTTGTTGATGAAAGTCTTCCTTCCAAGAGGAAGAAATTTGATCTTAGTTTGAAAATGCATCTTTTTTGTTTTTGAAGTCAAGCAGAAAGAGTATTTTTTGTTTTATCTAAAATTAGAGAAAAATTTCTTCCAGAGGGTTGTGATCTTATGTGAGAGTAAGTTTTTGTACATCTCAACCAATGAGACTGATTTTATTTCCTAAACACTAATTCTCCGAATGATCAGCCAACTTACTATATCTTTAAAACATTTCATTTGCACCCCTAACACAAATGCAACGAATAATACAAATTTGATCAATCAACCAAAAAATTCAAAAATAATACAAATCTGACCAGACAACCACAATTTCAACGAATTATAAAAAATTCTGATCAGTCAACCGAAAATGATTCCAACCCTTCCATAATTGATCCTCTGGGTTCAGCACCACCTACATCAGTATCTTCATCGAAGCACTTCAGCACTAAAGTATGCACAGGACTCATTGTTCTTTAACGAACTTTACAACTGAACCCTTGTGTTTGGAGTCACAGGTTAGGTATCCACTATCTAACTCGAAGATTTTATTTTATTTTTGTATTTCTTCCTCTCTCAATCCTACATCTTATGCATAAGCTATGAAAAATATGATATCACTATCCATGCTGAATTATTTGCTTTGGAAAAGAGCCAATCCGCTCTCGAGCTGAACTAATTACTTTAGAAAAGAACCAAACCAAGACACCAACTTCTCTCCCACCACAGAAGATGACAATAAGATAAAGCTAGGTTTTCAAGTTGAAGCACCATGCAGATGGCACGATGGAAAGGTATAAAAAAGCTTGATTAGTTTCTAAGGGGTATGCGTGGATTTATGAAATTGATTATTAAGAGACTCGGTCAAATGGTCAGGAGGACCATTAGGAGGGCTTCTATCACTTGCTTTAACATTCAACTGGCATTTGGACGAAGTTGACTGTCTCCACCTGCTTAAGCAACCATCTGTCTCACTTAGACAGGTTTTTCAATTTCTTAATCTGACTACATGGGAAAAACACAGAAAAACATCATAATGCCCAAGGACATTAATTTCCGAAGTTACTATTAAAATGACTAGTTTTTCCTAGCTTCTTGAGACGTTCAAGGTCACAGGCATAAGAAATGTCTATAATCTGTTCGGTACTCGTTGTGTACTCTGCGATTTTCAATTTGTTACTGCTATGTGTTGACCTCTTCGAAATTAGTCATGTGAAGGAATTGATGAATGTAAAACTAAGCCTCAAGGATATTGGTTAATTCAAATTTCTCCTTGGCTTTGAAATTCTCGGGTGTCAACAAGGAATCAATCTTATCAATGAGAATGTGCTCTTGCTGTCTAGCTAATTTCCACAGCAGTGAATTGCTTGGCAAAGCTACATATATATCTAGTCGGGAGAGTCTTTAATCTCCCGGGTACAAGGCCAAATATCTCATGGAGCGAGTCACTGAGCCAACTTTTACAGTCTCCAACTATCCTTCATCGTCAAGCAGAAATGTGGCTTCTCAGATATTGGAAGCCACTTTGCAAGCTGAGCTCCTCAACTTAAGGATTTAGCGTTGCAATTGCAGGTATGCTAGTTTTTTCTTTTCTTGGAGTCATCTCTTTTCTTATGGAAAACCAAAAGGCAGAGTGTGTGTGAGGTCTCCTTTGAAGCTTAGTATACGGGGCTTGCTCAAGTCACTTGTGAAGCACAGTGGATTCTGTATTTACTGTGACTATCCATCCATATTGCACATAACTTACAATCCGTTCCATGGCCCAAAACACATTCATTAATGTGAAAGAAGGTTCAATCTTGGGTCTTGTGTCTGCTTTCTACTGCAACAAACTCAGGTTTCTACATTCTAAGACCCCTCCTGGTCTGTTTCAAAGTCTTGCATCCAAGCTTGGCATGTTTTGGATATCCACATTCCAGCTTGCAGGAAGGTGTCAAAGTGATAACTAGTAATTGTTAGTTAATTTGTTTAGGCTTCTGTACAACTGTCAATTCAGTTAATTATAGTGTGATTGGAAATCCTTTTCGAGGTTTTCCAGCTAAAAATCCCATTGGCAATAACACTAAAAAAAAATCCCCTTTCGAGGTTTTCTAGCTAAAAACCTTTTACTTTTTTTCCCTTTACAAATACAAAAATACTTTTTTAACTATTTTACCTCAAGTGTCGAATAATCTCTTTTCAATTCCATCATCCAAACCAGCAAAAGTAAAAGCAAGGAAAGACGTAAATTCATGTTTTACGACATAACTCAATTCTAATCCTGCGCTTAGCCGGTTGCTCTATCTAGTTGCGCTTATTCGTTAATTTAAATTTAATTATTTTATGAATTAACATAATTATTTTACTATTTTAATTTTTAAAATTCAAATAATTATTTATAATAAAAATTATTTAATAATAAAAAGTTATTAAATTATTTATTCTTATAATTATTTTATAATTTAATAAATTTTTACTATAAAAAGTGGACATTATTTTTAAAGAAAGTGAATAACGTAACAAGAAAAAAAAACATTATAGAGAATTTAAAAATTATACGTAGGCCAAATATTTCAGAAAAAATAAAATCAAAATCTATCCTTCATTATATCCAGCTTTAAAACAGGGTATGAAATGGAAACACTGTAATAAACAGAGGATTGAATTGTAAGTGAAATCTGATCCCAAAGGAAGAATGAACGCGGAAACTGAGCCAAAGGAATCTGAGTCAGATTGGGGCGAGTTGACTCGTGAGTTACTGATCAACATCCTCTCTCGACTCAGCGTTGAGGATCGATGGCGCGGCACCATGATGGTCTGCAAGTCATGGTTCAACGCCTTCAAGGAACCCTCTCTTCACTCTGTTTTCGACCTTGATCCCCAATTCGACTCACCCCTCGAGTCAACTCGCTGGTGGACCCCCCAGTTCGAGGCCAAGATCGATTCCATGCTTCAATCTGTCGTCAAATGGGCCCAATCCTCTCTCACCCAGATACGCATTCGCCACTGCTCCGATCGCTCTCTCGCCCTCGTCGCCCAAAGGTTTCAAACTTTCTCCCAAATTCCCGTACCCATTGGTTTGAATGTTTGAATGTTCGAATGAAAAGTAATGAATGTTTTCTTTGTAAAATCAAACTAGGGTAATTAGTATTTTCACGTAATTTTAGATCATTTAAATCAAACATGTCATAATTCGTTATGGTAGCTTTTAAGATTTCAGTAATATATATTCTTTTTTCTTTCTTTTAAATTAGGGCTTTGATTCCGAAATTCCAATATTTTAAGCCGCGCGTTTATGTGTATGTTCCTTCAATTGTGAATAGAACATTAGGTTGGAGCATTTTAACACTTTTTTAAATATATTTGAAATTCAGATGCCCGAATATTGAGGTGCTGTCTATCAGAAGCTGCCCTCGTGTGACTGATGATTCTATGTCTAAGATAGCTTTGAGTTGTAAGAAGCTAAGGGAATTGGATATCAGCTATTGTTATGAGATAAGCCATGAGTCATTGGTGCTGATTGGAAGAAACTGCCCCAACCTAAAGGTTCTCAAAAGAAATTTCATGAATTGGCTTGATCCTTCCCAACACCAAGGCATTGTTCCTAATGAGTATCTAAATGCTTGTCCACAAGATGGAGATGATGAGGCTGTTGCAATTGCGAATTCCATGCCTGATCTTAAGCATCTTGAGATAAGGTTCTCCAAATTATCAGCCAAGGGTCTCAATTCCATATCTCAGGGATGTCCTAACCTTGAGTTCTTGGATTTGTCTGGGTGTGCTAACCTAACTAGTCGAGACATTGCAAATTCTTCTTCTAGTTTGGTGCAGTTGAAAGAAATTAAGAAGCCAAATTTCTATATCCCCAGGTCTGTCTTCCACACTGAAAGGTATGGACATTGGAGTTTATATGATGAGAGGTTTCAAACAGATATTTTCCGAATCTGACAAGTGAGGGGAAGATTCATCCAAGATATAAACACTCTGAATCCATCACTTCATCTTCTTTCTACTGCTTTGTGAAGATCTTAGTTGGGTGTCTAAGGTCATTGTCAATTTGTCACAGTCAAGTATATATTGTAGAAATTATAATCTATGTAATTATATGTTGTTTGACTTCCATGTATTTGGAATTATTTGACTATATGTGTTGTCTTGTCTCAGGTTCCCATAATGGATTTACCTGATAGTATTCTAATTGTCTCAGGCTCCCATAATGGATTTACCTGATAGTATTCTAATGTACCATAAATTGTCTCAGAAATTAATGTTAGTACCCTCACTGTTGCCAAATATATATGCTTATAGAACATTTGTCTGCAGCTACAATTTGAATAGATTTCCTTGAGTGAATATTGCCTTGTTATTGTAGCTACTGTCATTGGGTAAGTTTTTGATTCTGATGTTTGAGATGAGTTCACTCCTTGTTCAGAATGCTAGTCCTCTCTGTATGCTTTCATTTTGTATCTAGACATTCAAAAGAGTTTTTTTAATTCGCCAACCTCTACATTTTATATACCTATTCAATTTTATTTTATTTTTTGAATAAAGGTTAAATATTTTTTTTTATGTGCCTATTCAAAACATGTACACGGTAACACGATAGGAGTTAAGCCATAGTATAGTAGTATCAGTAAAGCTTAGCAAATACATGTTAATGTTTGCGGTTATTGTATTGTAGTGTTATAAGTAATTTTGTATACATGTTTTGCAAGCTTTTATTTTGTTGAGTATTATTATTGGTACCGTTTATATTGATATACATTTATCTTCTACAAATATAAAAAACAATAAGAATTTCACTTCTAAAGTTAATATAAATATTTATCTTTAGTGTGTGTAAATCGATACACACTTATAAAAGTTATACGTTTGTTATGCATAGCATTATACATTATTAAAGTAAAGCATGAGTACAAATAGACAAATTAAAGCTGCAGATGTAATGTTTTATTTTATTATATTTTTTATTATTGACTAAAATACCAAATAACTTCATCAAACCACAGAAAAAGTAAAAGACCATGTAAAAAGCTTTTAGCTAGGAAAATTAAACCGAGAAAGTTTGAAGGTGGGATAATGTTTTTGGGTGGCATGGTAAAGCAAGATGAAGATACAGGTCTAAGGAATTGGATAACCAAAAGTGATGCCGAAACAAGATACCCGAGTGCTGCCATGAATTGGCAGCAACCTGATAAAAAAGCCGAGAAGAGCTAATGCTACTCACCATGTTCACGAGCAGGACATTTCAGCAGCGCTCGTGGGCAGGTTCTCGCTTACACGATTTCAATTACCAGCATCATATTCTCTTTTTCATTCTCATCCATAATATTTTTTCCAATATCCAATCATGCTTAGCGAAAAAGGCAATTAATTATATCCGGTTTAAGCTTCAGAAATGATGAGACACCAGCAAGTTGTTTCGCTAATTCACCTGCGACTCGGTCCATATAGAGCGCATATAGTCCATTTCTTCTTTCTAGAAGTTCTAATGCTTTTCTTGCCTGAACAATTGATGTCACCCAATCTTCAAGGAGCACTGAAATGCCATTGTTACCATAAGTTACCGCTCAGTTTAAATTTTTTAAACTTGCTTCATCTTTATGATAGTCAGTTGGCAAGAATATACAGTAAAAACGTAACAGTAGAGAAAAATGCTAAATGTTGGCTCACTTGTATTTGTTTTGGGTCAGAAAAATCAAGACCAGATATGTCAATTAATTAGTTAAGTTCGGTATAAAGTATGAAGCATACCGTTGTCAAAATCTTCAGCTTTTGACCACTCTAATAAGTAATCCACAACCAAAAACTCGATAAGCTGGATCCTGATAACCGCATAAAAAATAGATAAATTGTTGTCTTTAAAAACATCATCACTTTCCACGAAACCTGTGTTGAGCCATTCGTTATGATTTATGAATTTGGACATTATACTATTGCGCTTTTGCTAAGAACTTACATTATAAACATACATTCATGCATTTCAGGAAAGTCATCGTCAAAAGGATCACAGAAAAGCAAACGTTCTGCTAGCACCAGAAGTCTTTGACACACTGAAAGAATTGCCCGCTGACCAATATAAGGCTCGCTTCCAAGTTTGCGGATCAAATGCTGAACACAAAATTGAGCATTGGTGCCAGTGTATTGAGACCCTAGAAGATAAGTATTTAAAAGGAACGGCAAAAAGAAAAAAAGAGACAGTAAGTCAATGATTAGAATGATCAAGAAATAAACGGTCATAAAATGGCGAGGGCGAGAAGCTACAGCATAAAAGATCACAATGGCTACAATTTTACAGTAGTTTACCGTTTTACACATCGACCTTAAAAAGTAATCTACGATTATTCACATAATCTTAAACTATCCATACCATTTTCTGCCAAGGACGTGCACATCTGCCTAATCAAACGTGTAACTAGGCTGTTGACAATTCCTTCAACAAGTTCGTGGTTCCTTCCCGTAGATAAAAGATTCTTCAACGTAACTTCAAAAAAGACATACAAATATAATCTTCAGAGTAAATAACAAAGAAATATGATCGTGGGCTAGATTTGTTATGGTGATCCATAACAAAAACCTAAAAATCAGAGTTAAACTTAGTATAGCTCAAAAACTAAATTTGGATGTAAATCGCTCATAGCTCAAATTACCAACTTGATGTGAGAATGGGAAATAGGGACCAGTACTAGGTTACCTTACAGTTCATCATACTCTTTAATGGGAGAGTGGGAGACTGATCATGATCTTGCATGTTTACAACATAAACTACTATGAAGAGGAGTTAGTTAGAATGATAGCCAACGCCCTAAGTCTTGGGTTCACAATATTTCAATTATTTAATCGAACCAAAAGAAATGGAAAGGCTAAATTGCTGTTCCAAAAAAAAAAAAAAAAAAAA